>Ga0182027_10002060_pt1 | contig 32786 bp, 20 predicted proteins | sample 712E1DmetaG_FD_121300 | JGI IMG/M metagenome (GOLD analysis project Ga0182027, IMG submission 121300) | Permafrost microbial communities from Stordalen Mire, Sweden - 712E1D metaG (Illumina Assembly) | ecosystem: Environmental > Terrestrial > Soil > Wetlands > Permafrost | place: Sweden...
GCCGATGTCAGCGTCAGTCAGCCGCCAGCTCACCCAATTTGGCGTTCCTTTGGCGTTGTTGTAGGAGAGGGCAAAGTAGGGCTTTACCATCAAGAAATTGTCGGCGTTGGAGGCGTCGGCCGTGGCGTTGCTCGGATTGCCCATGAGCATGTCCGGGCTCTGCGCGTGCCCGACGTTGCCACAGATCAGCGCAACGACGGCGAAAACGGCCAAGAGGAACGACGCTCGTCGGTATTGGAGAATGCCGGTTATTCTGTCCATAACATGAATGGGGAAATCGATTGTCGCCATCGGCAGAATGGCTGGGATACCAGCCGCAAGTTGAGAGCGATTGCCAATGACCTCCGATGGGAAGCAATTTGAATCAGCCTGCAACCGTAGGCTCGGGCGCCAGAACGTGGCAATGCCAGAAGGAAAGTCCCCGTAAATCCACCTTTACGCTCACACCCCATGACATCAGACTCAAATTGAGCTTCCCGTGAATATCGAACCCCTGAGAATCAAGGAACTGCTGGCCCTCCTCAATCGTCGCTTTCCCGGCTGGACTGGGTTTAAGGACCCGCGCTTTGTGGAGGAGGAGATCGGCTACAAGCAGAAGACAATAGCGAAAGCGAGAGCACTTCTGAGTTCTGATGAATTGAAGAGCTTATTGGCAAAAGACGAATTTGATGAGTTTGTCAGCCGGCTGAAAACGATAGGAGGGGATACCAACCTCCTTTATCTTGCCGCTCCAATGAGTGGAGACCTTGCCGTTCTTCACCAGAGTGAAGCGAATAAACCTGAGCTGTGCCGTGCCGTTTTCGACCTGCTTCACGGGCCCGGGCCATCGCACGAAAGGCTCAATCGTTTTTCAGACTTCACAAAGGCGCGAGGCCTCCCGAACAAGTGGACCTTCCCGACCTATTTTCTGTTCATTTGTCATCCCCAATCGGAGATGTTTGTGAAGCCACAGACGACAAAGTGGTTTCTGCAATTCATCGGCGCGCCGCCTACGTTCACAAGCGTTCCGACGCCGATGACCTATGTTACGATCAAACAGGCGGCGCAGCTGGTCGCGGATGGTCTCAAGGAATTTGGCCCACAGGACATGGTAGATATTCAAAGCCTGATCTGGGTCTGTTCACGCGAAAGCCGAGGATCGACGGAGAAACTTGTTACAGATGGCAAGCGTGCGGAATTTGAGGGGCTTTTCGCTGAGTTCGTTTCCAGTTACCTCTCCTCGGCGGATGGTAAGCGTCACCAATTGACTTACGATCAGGCGACGAAGACCGGACAGAGGAATTTCGAAGCGGCGTGTGCTGCGGCCGACCGTCAAGAAGATACGACGGATTTGGTTTTGCGCACGCTTCTGCCATATACGGACACCAGTGCAAATCGCGAGGCCGGTGTGTGGGTTCACATTGCCCCCGTGGTTCAAGGCGACATTCGCAAATGGTTTGAGGGTGCGGGCTGGGCCAAGGCGGCTGATTGGCCACGAATCGCGAACGCGATCCTCGGTTTTTTTCGTCGCTGCGACAATGAGCCAGACCAACTTCGCGCCGCGTGCGCTGAATTCCAGGCTTCCCAGCAATCGAAGGGCTTCAGCGCAGGGATGTTATCTCCGATGCTTCATGCGCTGCGTCCTGAGGCCTTCGTATTGATCAATCAAAAGCCGCGCAAGGTCATCAACTATCTGGCAAACGCCTCGCATGGAGCCAGCCTCACAGACTATCCAGCCCTAAACGAGGCAGCACAGACGGTCGTCAGCGAGCTTGCCGACGTGATGCAGGGGATCGTTCAGATTGACCTCCATCCCCAAGACCTGTTCGATATTTTTTGCCACTGGCTGGTGGCGGTAAAGGGCTTTGATTTCGATGGGAATGATGCCGGCGCGGCGCCTGAAGGTCCGGGGAAAGGCAACCCGGTTTTCACCGCGACCACTTTCGAGCTTCTGGCCAATCTCCGTGCAAATCCCACGAAGAAATTCTGTTCTGCACACGAAGAGGAGTTTGAGCAGCATTTGAAAGAGCCCTTCCGTCGGCTCTTCACAGCCGTGCGGGCGAAGCTGCCGGAATCAGTGTGCGTGGTCATGGAAACTGAGAAGGGCCTCTTCTCCCGCATCCAAAAGAACGACTATGGCGCCGGCGGAACCTGGGACTTCTACTGGGGAGCGTTCTATCCGAAAGGAGGTAAGCGCACGCAGGACGCACAATTGTGGGTTTCCCTGGACTGTGAACAGCTCAAAGCTGGATTCGCCCTCGGAGAACGTGGAGAAGCGCCGGGGGGTCGTTTTCTGCGTAACGCAAAGAAATATCGCGAGGAGTTGGTGAGTATGATGGAGCCGCGGCTATCCGACTTTGGCCTTTGTTTCGGGTACCGGGAGGAGCCTGTTCGTCCGCCTGCACAGACATTTGCCGAGTGGCTCGACCACGCAAAGGACTATAATTTCAGCCTGAGCCTTGAGGTTTCGAAAGACCAGATCATCGCCGCCTCACTGGATGCTCTGTCCAACCAAATTTCGAGGCTGTTTGAGGCATTGTTTCCGTTGGTCATCTTGACGCTAACAAATGAACCTCTACCTGACATTGAGGCTTTTCTTAAATCAGGGCATTCCAAGCCCCCTGAGGCAAAGAAGGGTTTCTGGAAGATATCCCCTGGGGATGGCGCATGGCAGTGGGATGATTGTCGCGAGGGCGGATTCATTGCGATCGGTTGGGACGAACTCGGCGATGTCTCAAAATTGACGCCCGAAGCCTTCAAAGACCGGTGCAGCGAGTTGTTGCCGCAACATCCGGATTGGGGCCAAGCGGGACTTGACGCGGTTTGGAAGTTCTCGCGTATTCGTGCCGGGGACCGAGTTGTTGCCAACCAGGGTACGAGCAAGGTGCTCGGTTTGGGCACGGTAACCGGGCCCTACTATTTCGTCGATGGGGTCAGACATGGCCATCGGTTGCCGGTGAAATGGGACGACCTCAGCACTCGGGACATCAATGAGGGCGGCTGGCGGCGAACATTGATTCAACTCGACGAAGCGAAGTTCATGGAACTGTTTGCCTTGCCGGGCACCAATGGGAACGGGGGAGGGGATTCGAATCCTGAGTTTCCCCTGAACCAGTGTGCTGAGGAAACCGGTGTTCAGGTTGACGTGCTGGAGCGGTGGCTTCGCGCCATCAATCGAAAGGGGCAGGCAGTCTTCTATGGCCCACCCGGAACAGGGAAAACGTTCTTAGCGCAGAAATTGGCGCAACATCTAGTCGGCGGCGGAAATGGACTTTGCGAATTGGTGCAGCTGCACCCGGCTTACGCCTACGAGGACTTCATGCAAGGCCTGCGTCCGCGGGCCGTGGATGGCGGCCTCGATTATCCGCTGGTGCCTGGCCGCTTCCTCGATTTTTGCCAACGCGCCGAGAAACGTGCCGGTGTCAGCGTGCTGATCATAGACGAGATCAATCGGGCGAGCGTCGCCCGGGTCTTTGGAGAGTTGATGTATCTGTTGGAGTACCGAGCCGACGATGGTCGCGGCATCCCGCTTGCTGGTGGTGGATCCCTTCGAATTCCCAGCAAGGTTCGGTTGATCGGCACGATGAACACAGCTGACAGATCCATCGCGCTGGTGGACCACGCATTGCGGCGCCGGTTTGCCTTCATTAGGCTGCAGCCAGACTACAAGGTCCTTCGCCATTTCCACGAGCAGAAGCAAACCAACTTCCCGGTCGATAGGCTGATTGAGCAGCTTCAATCGCTGAACCGGTTGATTGACGACCCAAATTGCGAGGTCGGCATCAGCTTTTTCCTTCGACCGGCCCTAAAGGACGAATTGCAGGACATCTGGCTGATGGAGATCGAACCCTATCTCGAAGAGCTGTTTTTCGACCCGGCGCAGAAGGATAAGGTCGCGCAGTTCCGGTGGGATAAAGTCCGCGACAGCCTGGGCCTGTGAGCTTGTCGCCGGTGAGAGTCGTCGAACTCACTGAATACCAGCCAAGGAGCTTGGCTGCTTCGGAGATGTCTGGAGAATTGGGGATAAAGCTCTATCGCGAGCACCAATCCCGCATTACGGTGGATTTCCCTTCGCCGATAACCAATGGCGAATGGAGGCTGACTTCAATGGGCTGGGTTGGTGCGATCCCGCTCTCAACCGATTTCACGCTGGTGCTCCGGCCAAAAGTTCCGCTCCGAAACTTGTTCCGGATGCTGGAGTATGCTTACCGCCTGGACTTCAAACTGCTCGACGGTCTGGTCGACTGCGACAGTCTGGCGGAGTTCTACCAGCGCCTAGCAAACGTACTGGCCAAACGCGTGCTCGATCGCGAGCGCCAGGGACTGCATCGCGCCTATGTACCGCGCGAAGAGTTGCTGTCGTGCGTTCGCGGCAGGCTGGATGTGGCCAGCAACATTCGGATGCCATGGCGGGTCGAGCTGGACTGCCGGTATGAGGAACACACGGCCGACATTGCAGACAATCAGATCTTGGCTTGGACCCTGCGGGGAATTTTGCAGAGCGGACTGTGCACCGAACAAATCCGCCCCACCGTCCGGCAGGCGTATCATGGTTTGCGCGGTGCAGCGACGCTGACTCCGCACGGTCCATCGGCTTGCCTTAGGCGTCTCTATCACCGGCTCAACGCGGACTACGAGCCACTCCACGCGCTGTGTCGCTTCTTCCTTGAGCACAGCGGCCCTTCTCATGCAACAGGCACCCACGATATGCTGCCGTTCCTGGTGGATATGTCCCGGCTTTTTGAACTCTTCGTAGCTGAGTGGTTGAAGCAGCATCTGCCTGATCGGTTTCAACTGCTGGTTCAGCACGACGTTTCGGTGGGGGAATCGGACAAGCTCACGTTCAGGATAGACCTGGTCTTGCGTGAGCGACAGACAGGAAAGGTCATCTGTGTCCTGGACACAAAATACAAGGTTGGCGACACCCCGGCTCAGGCGGACGTGAACCAGGTGGTTACGTACGCTGAGCTGCAAGGGTGTAAGAAGGGCGTCCTCCTTTACCCTTCAGTTCTTCGGCGTCCTTTCGATGAATTGCTTGGAGGCAAACGAATCGTAAGCTTTGGCTTCGATCTCCAAGGGGACCTTGAGTCTGCCGGCGAGCTGTTGTTGGCGAAATTGCAGAATCTCGCTCTTGAAACGTAGCTCATTCAGATGTGCCGTTGGCCGGGAGATAGAATCTAACAATAGCCGGATAGGTCGGGCTCGCTTTTCGTTGCCAACGTCTGCCGTAGTTTCGATGATTCAGCGTCCGGTTGAGGACAGAGATGGCTACTATTCGTGAATTACTGGCCCGACGAACTGACCTGAGCACATTCGTCGTCCATTTGACGAGGGAGGTTGCTGGGCAGCAGCCGAGCGCGAACTTAGGGGCTATACTCAGGTCCCAGAAGATTGAGGCTCGCAGCGCGTTTGGTAGCGCTGTTGGCGCGATAACCGAGAGCGGCGACATAGCATCACAGAAGTGCGTTTGCTTTACCGAGACGCCGCTTGAACATCTCCATCTTTTCTTCAATCGAATCACCGATCTTGAGCGGAACTGCGACTTTGCCCCTTATGGTGTCGCGATCACCAAACGAGTCGCTCGCGAGGCTGCCGTTAACCCTGTTTGGTATACCGACATTAGCCCCACGGGGCACGTTTGGCTGATGAATAGCGTGAATGCCCTGGTAAGGGAGGCCCTTGCGCAAGTTGCCACAGAGCGGCTGACAAATGCCGGGGCCAGTTTTGCGCAGAAATCCATCGCGAAGCTCACGCCATTCATCGAGCAAATGGGCCACAGGGACGGTTTCTATCGAAAGGAATTCTGGTGGGAAAGAGAGTGGCGGCACGTGGGGAATTTCGACCTACCGACTCGATACATTGTCATTGCTCCCGAAGGCGAACATCCCGCAATGCTCGCGATCGCCAATTCAGGCGGCATTGCTCGCGCTTCTGCCATCGATGCGAACTGGGGCCTTGAAGAAATCATCGGACGGCTGGCTGGATTCAGCGACGACCAAGTTGGCGTCCCCGTCTGAAGAACGCGTCTCTTTGGCAAGCTCGCCTTCCGGCGGCAGGGCCCTGGCGGGATGTCCGCCAAATGAAGAAGTTCTAGGGAAAATCTGCTGAAGCGTGTGGGGTTTCTTCGGCTGTCAGCCTGTCATGTCCCAGCGCTCGTTGTAGTCTGGCTAGCAAGCGTTTCTCATTCTTGGGATGCAGCTCGTGTTCCCAAATGCGCAATACGCGCCAATGCTTGGCACGAAGCGTCCGGACCACCAAGTGGTCGCGAGCCTTATTGCGGGCGATCTTGTCATGCCAGAATGCGGCGTTCTGCTTCGGCTGCGTGCCATGCCGTGGACATCCGTGCCAAAAGCAGCCGTCGACGAACACTGCTACCCTCAGCCTGGGAAATACAAAGTCAGGTTTGCCGAACAACTGTCGGCGCCGCATCCAGCCCTTGATGCTGTAGGCTCGGAAGACGGCGATTAGCCGGAGCTCGGTGGTCTTGTTTCCGTGCCCGCGAACGCAGGACATCACCTGTGAACGCTTGGCCTTGGTGAACACGTCGGACATGGCTCCACAGTAGACTGGAACGAATCAGGTCGGATTGAATCGTCCTCCTTCAAACCAAGGCAAGTTACTTCGCGATTAGCCTCTGCCAGCGAACGTCCGCTGACGATCCCGCTGCAGATCCAATATCTGGCTCGGAGTCACTGCCATCCGATCGCATCCCGATTGAATGGGTATGGGTATGATTGGTATTGAAGCAATGGACCGCTCAAATCAGTGCTGAATGTGCTCGAGTTGCAGACTTGGCCAGATCACAAGAAGCCGATGAGGATTGCAGGACTATTTGCAGGTGTGGGGGGATTCGAACGCGGGCTTACGAAAGCCGGGCACGAATCAGCGTTGTTCTGCGAAATCGACGAGCAAGCCCGAGCAGTGTTGCACGAGCAGTTCCCGGGGATCCGCGTTAAGCGTGATATCCGCGAAATGAAGAGACTTCCTTCAGACGTGGAGCTACTTGCCGCGGGGTTTCCGTGCCAAGATTTGTCGCAAGCGGGAGAAACTGCCGGGATTAAAGGATCGCGTTCCGGTCTGGTCGCAGAAGTTTTCCGTCTGCTTGAGAAATCGAGGCCTCGCTGGGTGCTGCTTGAAAACGTGTCATTCATGCTTCGCCTCAATAGAGGTGCCGCAATGACGTTCATCACTACACGGCTTGAGAAGCTGGGCTATCATTGGGCCTACCGTGTGGTCGACAGCCGCTCTTTCGGTGTACCCCAAAGGCGGAAACGAGTGTTTCTGGTAGGGAGCCTGGATTCGGATCCTTCGTTGGTGCTGATGGCGGATGAAGCCGGAGATCCAACCCGGCGAACGCGCCGTGCTGCTTCTTGCGGGTTCTATTGGACGGAGGGCAACAGCGGACTGGGTTGGGCAGTAGACGCCATTCCTCCGTTAAAAGGAGGATCCTCCTTCGCGATACCTTCTTCTCCGGCAATTTGGATCCCGGGTGAAGGAATCGTAACGCCGGACATTCGAGACGCGGAACGTCTTCAAGGCCTGCAGTCTGATTGGACGAAACCCGCGGAGCTTCTTGGGAAAGGCCGTCACCGCTGGAGGCTCGTTGGTAACGCTGTGACTGCGCCTGCTGCTACGTGGATAGGGCGCCGCATTTCAAAGCCCGGAGGGAATATTGTCGGAGAGCTTCGGTCTCTCGAAACGTCGAAGGGTTGGCCGGATGCAGCATTCTCTTATGATGGGAGCCGCAACCAAGTTTTGATCTCTCACTTCCCGAAACGGAATGAATGGCCTGGCATCGTTGAATTCCTGCGGTTTCCGATGAAGCCACTCAGCGGTAAAGCGGCCCTTGGATTCAAGAACAGGCTTTTCGCGAGCGGATTGAAGTATCCGGCGGCATTCGGGAAAGAGCTGGAGCGATACGTGAGATATTCCGTTTCCGACATTTCGACTGAGATATGACTTCCAACCCGAGGTCAGGACGCGCATTCTGCCTGCGATGGTCGGTTTATCTGCCACCCCAATTCAACCGGCGACTGCATTTCCCGAACACGGTCAACTCGTCGAGGTTCGGCGGAGGCAATGGATAGTATCTGATGTCATCCCATCAGAAGTCGTCGCGGCTGGTCGGCTGCCGCAGCACTTGGTTGTGCTCCAGTCGCTGGATGAGGATTCGGACGGCGAGAGTCTGCAGGTGGTTTGGGAGATTGAACCGGGTGCTCACATCCTGGAACGCGCCGGCTTTCCAAGCCTCACAGGTTACGATTCTGCCGATAGAATGGATGCGTTTATCGACGCTGTCCGGTGGAGCGCCGGAACGAACGCCGACCGGAGTTTTCTTCAATCACCGTTCCGGAGCGGTGTTTCGATTGAAAGTTATCAGCTCGATCCCGTTGTGCGCGCCATCGACATGGCGCGCGTCAACCTACTGATTGCCGATGACGTCGGTCTTGGTAAGACCATCGAGGCTGGTCTCGTCATCCAGGAACTACTGATTCGTCATCGGGCTCGGACTGTTCTCATTGTTTGCCCGTCCTCGCTTCAGCTGAAGTGGCAAGCGGAGATGCAGGAGAAGTTCGGTCTCGAATTTCGCATCGTCGACACCGAATATCTTAGGCGTCTGCGCCGTGAGCAGGGCATTCACGCCAATCCATGGACGTCTTTCCCCCGCCTGATCACATCGATGGATTGGATGAAATCGGGGGAGGCGTTGCGTCTCATCAAGGACGTTCTTCCTCCGCATTTCAGTTATCCCCGTAAATTTGACATCCTGGTTGTAGACGAGGCGCACAACGTCGCACCGGCGATGGCCACCCACTACGCACTCGAAAGTCAGCGAACCAGTCTCATTCGCCGCATTTCGCCCCATTTCGAGCACCGCCTCTTCCTCAGTGCAACGCCCCACAATGGCTATCAGCAATCGTTTACCTCCCTGCTGGAGTTGCTCGACGATCAGCGGTTTGCGCGGACAGCAATGCCTGAGGAAAAGCAGCTGCAAAGGATCATGATCCGGCGCCTGAAGACCGACCTAGTCGACGCCGAAGGGAAGCCGATCTATCCGAAGCGTGTCATTAAGGTACTGCCCGTCACGTATTCCACTCAGGAGAGGAATGCACATGCGCTCCTTAGACGTTACGCCACGAGCCGCAGTCAGGCAGCCGTGGGTGCAAAGGCCGAACTCGGAGGGGCATTCATTCTCAATCTGCTGAAAAAGCGTTTGTTCTCGTCGCCACGTGCGTTTGCGATGACCCTGGAAAAGCATCGCGAGGCCCTCTCAGGACGAAACAGAAAAGCCGCGCAATCCGATCTCGACGAACGCATCCTCCGCAAGGCGATCAGCAAATTGGAGGATGACTCTGGCAGCGATGTTCAGATCGAGCAGTCGATTGACGAAGCTGTCGAGGAAGCGAGCGTTGTGGGTATCCCCCTTACCTCCGAACAGCGCGACCTGCTCGATCAGATGTCTGCGTGGGCGTCCGATGCGAAGAACCGACCCGACTCCAAGGCATCCGCCATCCTAGCTTGGCTTGACGAGTACATCCGCCCGGGCGGGAAATGGGGGGACGCCAGGGTCATCCTCTTCACCGAATATCGCGCCACGCATAGTTGGCTCTACGAGATCCTGACTCAACACGGTTTTGGTGGTGAACGCTTGATGGAATTGCATGGCAGCCTCGATCTGGATGAACGAGCAAAGGTGATGGCCGCTTTCCAAGCGTCACCATCCGATGCAAAGGTTCGCATCCTTCTTGCGACGGACGCGGCATCAGAGGGCATCGACCTCCAAAATCACTGTAACTTCTTGATCCATGTCGAGATTCCGTGGAATCCCAATGTAATGGAACAGCGCAATGGGCGCATTGATCGTCACGGTCAAAAGAAGGTCCCCACAATCTGGCATCCCGTAGGCAGCACTTTTTACGATTCACCGGATGGGACCGCGACAAACGTGGGCGACGTCGATGGCGATTACGAGTACCTCATGCGAGCCGTGATGAAGGTGGAGGCCATACGAGAGGACCTCGGGAGTGTTGGTCCGGTCATCGCGCAGCAGATCGTTGAGGCAATGGCAGGGAAACGCACGACCATCGACACCCGTGAGGCCGAAGCCTCAGCGGCAAAGGCCAGACGATTCGTTGTGGCTGAGCGGAGACTAACGGAAAAAATAGCCAAACTCCATGAACGCTTGTTGGAAGCGCGCGACGATCTGCATCTGTCGCCCGAACGCATCGCTCGTGCCGTACAGGTCGCATTGCAGCTCGCCGAAAAGCCGCCACTTAAGCCAGTCGAGTGGCGGGGCGCGCCAGCGGGAAGTGTGTTCGATGTTCCGCCGATACCGGGATGGGAGCGTGCCACGGAGGGGTTGATCCATCCCCATACTGGTCGCCGACGGCCTATCACGTTTGATCACGCGGTCGCCAATGATCGCGACGACGTCGTTCTTGCGCATCTTAATCACAGGCTTGTGCAGATGTGCCTTCGCATCTTGCGCGCTGAGGTGTGGGCGCTCGATGATCGCAAGACGCTTCACCGGGTTTGCGTCCGCCGTTCTGCAGATTTGAGCCTTTTGCATCCAGTAGTTGCGGTATGCTCGCGTCTTGTGGTGACAGGCGGCAGCCACCACCAGCTCCACGAAGAGCTCACTCTTTCCGGCGGCGAACTTCGAGCTGATGGTTTTTCGCGTATCACGCAGGTTGGTCGCCTCGAGGCCATCGTCGATAAAGCTACTGCAGATGATCCATCAGCGGCTGTTTTCACAGATCTTCGGGCTCGCTTCGACGAATCCCGCGAAGCGATCCGTGCTGCAACCGAGGCGCGCTCGCGGGAGCGGGTGAAGAGCCTTGAGAATACACTGGATCGTCGCAAACAGAGCGATATCGCCGACATCACCGGGCTGCTCGATGAATTGGCCAGGTCTATCCAGCACGAGCTGGAGGAGTCCAAAGCGACCCAGCTTGAATTGGCCCTTTGGCCTGAGAATGAGCGTCAGCAACTTCATCGCGATGTTGCGGCACTTCAGGCCCGCCTCGTGCGCATTCCGGAGGAACGTGAGCAAGAAATCGCTGCTATCGAGCGTCGATTCTGCGACTATGCTCACCGGACGTTTCCCGTGGCCGTCATTTTCATTCTGCCCGCCAAATGAGTGCCACCCAACACATCGAATGGCTCAACCTCGTCGAGAAGACGGGCCCGTTCCTCGCGGTCGGAGTGTTGGACGAGGCATTCCCTCAGGGTCTGGACAAGGTAGAAACACGTCAGCGTCAGCGAGTGCGCAGCGCCTACGATGAGTGGCGCGATGCGGTTGACTCTGCCGATCCACAGCTGGCGGCCATTCACCGTGAGTGGGTGCGCCTCGTGCTTCGGGAGTTGCTGGACTACGATTCAAGCATCCTGAAGCCCCAGTCGGCACTCCCCGATTCATTGGCCTATCAAGAGCCGTTCACGGGGGTGAAGATCCGCCCCGATTTTGCAGCTCTGTCTGGGGAGACCCCGAAATTATTCGTCGCCTGTCATGCCCCGGACACCGCTCTCGACGCGCCTTTGGCCGGCGACACCTGGGTGGCTTCGCCTATTGAACGGATGATTCAACTCTGCCGGGCACTGGGCGTCCGCCTAGGTTTGGTAACCGATGGCGAATGTTGGACGGTTGTGAGCGTCCCGCCTGATGGTGCTTCGAGTGTAGCGACGTGGTTCGCGCGGATTTGGCAGCAGGAGCCGGTTACATTGCAGGCATTCGTTTCTCTGCTCGGCGTTCGACGCTGTTTTGGCAGGGCCGAGGATACGTTCGATTCATTGCTTCAGCGGTCACAGGGGCACCAGAACGAAATAACCGACACGTTGGGCGAGCAAGTGCGCCGGGCGGTCGAAGTCTTGGTGCAGGCCCTTGATCAAGCTGATGTCGCCCACAATCGGCAGCTATTGGCAGGCGTGACCCCAAGCCAGCTCTACGAAGCCGGACTTACGGTCATGATGCGGTTGGTCATTCTGCTGTGTGCAGAGCAACGAAAGCTGCTGCTTCTTGGCGAAGAGACCTACGATCAACACTACGCCGTCACAACGCTTCGCGCCCGATTGGCGAAGGAACAAACTGATCTGACGGACGAGGTGCTGGAGCGCCGCCACGACGCATGGTCGCGCCTGCTTGCGCTCTGCCGTGGCGTTTATGGCGGTATTGAACATGATACCCTCAGGCTGCCGCCTCTTGGAGGATCGTTGTTCGATCCTGACCGGTTCCCGTTTCTTGAAGGTCGCGCTGCAGGAACGAGTTGGCGGGATACTCCGGCAAATCCTCTCCCTATTGACAATCGCACCGTGCTCATGCTGCTGACCGCGTTGCAGATTCTGGAACAGAGCGCGGGAGCGCAGATGCTTTCATATGAAGCACTCGACGTTGAGCAGATCGGTCACGTCTACGAGGGACTCTTGGAACGTACCGTAAAACGTGTGCCCGAGGTTACGCTCGGCCTGATTGGTTCCGCAAAATCCATTAATCCGATTGCGACGCTGAGCGAATTGGAACAGCAGGCTGCTGCGGGAGCCGAGCGATTTGTTGAGTTTCTTGAGGAGCGGACCGGTCGTTCTATGGCGGGACTTCGCAATTCATTGGATCGGTTAGTAGACGATATGCTCATCCATCGGGTCGCGGTCGCCTGCGGTTCAGAGCAGACGCTTGTGCCGCGGCTTCGGCCATTCGCGCTCCTGTTGCGCGAGGACAATTGGAAGCGGCTGCTGGTTTACCAAAAGGACTCATTCATCGTAACGATGGGAGCTGGCCGGCGAGAAACCGGTACGCACTACACCCCCAAGTCGCTGACCGAGCCAATCGTTCAGCATACACTGGAACCGCTTGTTTACGATGGGCCTGCTGAGGGGAGACAACGCGAAGAGTGGCGATTGAAGTCCTCGTCCGAGATTCTCGGGCTGAAAGTTTGTGACATGGCGATGGGGTCCGGTGCGTTTCTCGTGCAGACATGTCGCTGGCTAGGAGAACGACTCGTCGAAGCCTGGAATGCCGAGGAGACAGAGGGACGCGTCCTCTCGATCGAGGGTGCTGTCCTAGACGAACTCGGCACCGCAGAATCGATGCCCCGCGACAAATCCGAGCGCGTACTAGTAGCTAGGCGGCTCATAGCCAGCAGATGTGTATTTGGCGTGGACATCAACCCGATGGCTGTCGAATTGGCGAAGCTCAGCATGTGGCTTGTCACGATGATGCGGAACCGTCCGTTCAACTACCTCGATCACGCGCTAAAATGCGGTGATTCCCTACTCGGCATTAGTGATCTCATACAGCTTGAATCTTTCTCGGTGCGTGACCCCGAACATGACCACCCCCTGCTTGAAACGTCTGATCTCTGGCGGCACACCGAACGGGCAGCTTCTATTCGATGCAATCTGGAGGAGATGCCTAGCCATAGTGCTGAACAGATCGCCGAAAAGACGCAGCTCCATGCGGAGGCTGAGGCAATCCTTGCCCGGCTGATTGCAGCTGCAGATTTCCTTCTTGCCGCAGAACTCGACTGCCCAAAGGGACGCGGTTGGATAACGCGTCGTGCCATCGCGGCGAATCGCGTAAAGAGCGCGTGGACATATGGGATCTCCGAATTCAAACGACTCGCTCGGACAGAATTGAAGGGCCGCCGTCCATTTCATTGGCCACTAGAATTCCCAGAGGTGTTTGCAAATACGCGAAAGAGCAACAAGGTGAGCGGTTTTGATGCGTTTGTGGGGAATCCCCCCTTCATTAAGGGGAGTTTTATTTCGCGCTATCTCGGTGAGGACTTGCGACAGCTGCTGAGCTTGGAATTGATTGGCTGTCCCACCGGCCTTGCTGACTACTCCACGTTCTTTGTTATCCGTGGGCTAAGCCTAGCAACCCGTGAAGGCAATGTCGGCCTGCTCGTGACAAACGGTGTTCAAGATGGAGACAGTAGCAGGGTTGGCGTTCAAATGCCGCGTGATCGAGGCGCAACGCTTCGCTATGTTCGGACCGAGATACCCTGGCCGGGTGGCGCAAACGTAATTGTCTGTTTCCTTGTTTTTACGAAAGGATCTTGGCAAGGACTACCGACGCTAAACGGTATGACTGTTGAGCACATATCGAACCGGCTGACGGCTGAAGAAAGTTTGGTTGTTCATCCGCTGAAGGCGAATTCTGGCATGAGTTTTTTGGGGAACAAGATTCTCGGTGACGGTTTTCTACTTGGTGCGGGAGAATCTATCGCACACGAGGAGGAGCAAACCGCCGGAGTCGTTCTTCCTTACATGAACGGCCAAGAATTAAACAACTTCCCAGTGCCAAATGCACAACGACGAGCAATCTGCTTCTGGGACTGGGATTTGGCGAGAGCGGAGTCGTTATGTCCGAAGTTGATTCAGCATGTTCGCCTGACCGTCAAGCCCGTGCGTGACCGGGTGGGGCGCGACCGGCGGCGGGAGCTTTGGTGGATCTACGCTGAGAATACTCCTGGACTCTACCACGCAGTAGGCCTTGGCGCACGGTTTTTGAATCATCCGAAAGGCTGGCGATCTGATGGCAAACGCTGCATTAGGGTGCTTGCGAAGTCGAAGAGTTCGGATACATGGGCGTTTGAGTTCCTGGCGCCAGAGATGATTTTCGATCAATCCTTGGCTGTCATTGTTCTGGATACTTTTTCTGCATTTGCGGTTCTGCAATCTGCCATCCATTGGGTTTGGGCTGACAAACTTGTATCCGGCAATAAGGGACGAGAGGCACGTCAGCAAGGTGGCGCGCCGATCTCATACACTCCCTCCCGCGTATTCGAGACATTCCCTCTGCCACAATCTGGTGATATGTTGGAGGCAGTTGGGCTTCGTTTCCACGAATTCCGAAGAGGGCTGATGGCAGCTCGCGGGGAAGGTCTCACCAAGACCTATGGTCGTTTTCACAGCCCAGACGAAAGGGACGACGGCATCGAAGGATTGCGGGAAATGCATCGCAAGCTCGATGCCGCTGTCGCTGGCGCTTACGGCTGGGCAGATCTTGCAGCGAACGAAGGCGCCGCGCTACGGCACGATTTCTACGAAATCAAGCAAGGCATTCGTTGGACCCTCCACTCTGACGCTCGCTGCGAAGTCCTCAATCGTCTGCTCGCTCTCAATCATCAGCGTCATGCGGAAGAAGTTTCTGATGGCCTTCTTGAGAAGGAATTAGGTGGAAAACGGCGGGAGAAGCCGTCAGTTGATTACTCCGAGCTGGAGCTGCTGTAACTACTCAGCGCTTTTACAGCGATGATTTCAACTTCCACCGCTAATGCCTTCAGATCGCGAAGTCGCCGGTGAAATTGCGGGAACGGTCAGCTTACCGCCAGTGAATGGATGGATTGTGAGGCTGCCCGCTAATACTGCGTGTTCTCCTCTGACAATCTCCATCGACGATCCGGCATCAATTGCCGTAGCAATAGACGAGGGGGACGGAGTTGTGCTTCTCAATGGCGCGGGCAGGGTCGTTGGATTTGGTCGCATCTACAGAATCCGACGCACCCGTGATGTAGCTCATTTGTATTTCGATAGTTTGGCGCCGCTGCCGTCAAATGTAGCCGCAGAGGCTCTAGGATTGGTAGTGCCTCGCGGCGCGATCGAACGTGTAGCGTGGCCGACCTTCGCTGCGGCAGTGAAGTCCGCCACCGGCAAGGAATTTGAGGAAATCAAACCCATCACTGGGGAAACGCGCGCGGAACAGGACCATCTGCAGCGGCTTTTCCAACTGTCGGTCATGGATGATCTGCTCGGTCCCGCTAACGGGCCGGAAGAGGAGGTTGTTGGCATGGGGGTTCGCGATCGTTACTTGGTTGGGAAACTCGCGCCTAAAGACACCGCGGTCGCGGAAGAGGACGAAGAAGACCTTGGAACCGAGGGCGAAGATGAAGGTGAGAAAGATGCCGCGCCCTCGCAAAATCAGTCACTCGTTCCTTCATCCATCGGGTTCACGTTTTGCTTGGAAGGCACAGCTACGGAGATCGAACTTGAGGTCCGGTGGGGACGATACGAACGAGCATACAGCGCGACAGAAACTAGTGAAAAGACTGGCAAGGCGCTTCGAGTTTGGAAACGTGTGCCAAGTGGCGGAACGCGGGCCCTGGCTGTGCCGGAAGGGCCAATTGCTCCGTTCGCCATTGATGCGGCGTGCCCGGATGTGGTCATAAAAGGAATCGTGCGTCCGTTACTCCCGAAAGGGGATCGCTTGGTGACGCTTTTCCTGATCAACAACCAAAAGAAGCCCGATGAATCGCAGGATAGCGCGTGGGTTTTTCAACCCGAGCTGATTGTGCGAGGAAAAGACAAAGTGCCGGTCTTCCGCCGGCGACCGGTTCTAGAGGGGAAAGAGAGCGATGATGCCGAGGCCCGCGAGCGCATCTCTTTGGAAATGGTCTACCGTAAGCGAGTTGAGTTTGCCTCGGGACATGGAGTAGCGGTCCATGCGACAACGACAAATGATCCAGGAAAAAGCTATGAGATTCGGACCGTTGTGATGCCCGAGTATGAGGTGGCGGTCACCGAGACTCCTGGTGTCGAACCGGAAGATCGCCCAGCAATGCGACACCTTGTTGCCGCCGGGTCATTCGACATGGATCGGCTGGCGGATTCTTCCCGCGCCGAGCTTGTCGCCGTATTGAAATCTTTCGCCGACGACTATGCAGGTTGGATTCAAGAGCAGACTGGGAGGATACCCGGGGAGTTTTCCTTGTTCAGAGTTGCCGCCACCGATTCAGTTGGACGATGTAGATTGGCACTCCAGCGGTTGCGAGAGGGCATCGAAGTGCTCCAACAAGACGACTGCGCACTTGAGGCATTCCGTTTCGCCAACCGAGCGATGGCCCGTCAGCGCATTCGAAGTATTTTTTCATTGCGGCGTCGCCGGGGTGAATCCGTGACGTTGGATCAGGTCGACGAGCCAAAGAACCGATCGTGGTATCCTTTTCAGCTCGCGTTCGTGCTTCTGTCGATTCCGGCACTCGCTGACCCCAAACATCGCGATCGTACGGATCCAATAATGGCTGCGGCCGATTTGCTATGGTTCCCGACCGGCGGCGGCAAGACCGAGGCTTACCTCGGCGTGGCCGCGTTCACGATGGCCATAAGACGGCTCCAGAAGGAACTGGGCGGCTATGACTCGTCCCGAGGTCTCGCGGTGATCATGCGATATACGCTCCGTCTGCTGACGATACAGCAGTTTCAGCGGGCTACGACTCTGCTCTGCGCGATGGAGATCTTGCGCAAATCCGATATGCTCAAATGGGGCACAAGTCCGTTCACACTTGGTCTTTGGGTCGGCAACAAGGTTAGTCCGGGCACCACAGAGCGAGCGCATAAGATCATCGAAGATGAGCGCGATGGCAACCGGAGCGCTGCCGAGACTCCCGCACAACTCACATTCTGTCCGTGGTGCGGTTCCGAGATTTTTGCCGGACGTGATATCGTAGTTAATCGTGAGGCTCGGCGGACGACACTTTATTGCGGGGACAAGCTTTCGGCGTGCGAATTCACACGTGCTAAGGCCGATGGGGCAGGGCTTCCTGTAGTCGTCGTCGATGAGGAGATCTACCGTCGTCCGCCTTCTATGTTGATTGGCACCGTCGACAAGTTCGCGATGATGGCCTGGCGCGGAGAGACGCGAACCCTATTCGGTCGCGCCGAAGAGGAATGTGAACGTCACGGCTTGCTTTGGCCAGGCTGCGAATGCACGGGGAAACACAACAAGAAGGGCGCTTTAAAGGCGACGAAGGTCCAGAAAGTAGCGCCTATCCGCCCTCCGGACCTCGTGATCCAAGACGAATTCCACCTGATCAGCGGACCACTCGGCACCATGGTTGGCCTTTACGAGACTGCCGTGGATCAATTGTGCGGATGGCAGTTCGATGGGAAACTTATCCGGCCCAAGGTCATTGCATCCACTGCTACCGTTCGGAAAGCCCAGGAGCAGGTTAATAACGTCTTTTTGCGGCAGGTCGCGGTGTTTCCACCTAACGGTCTCGACATCGAGGACAATTTTTTCTCGGTCCAGCGTTCAATCCAGAAGAAGCCGGGCCGGCTCTACATGGGAATCTGTTCACCGGGGTGTTCTCGCCCTGCGATTCTGATTCGCCTTTACGTTGCGCTGTTGACCGGTGCCCAGGCCCTTTTCAATCGGTTTGGTGCGGCCGCGGACCCCTACATGACGCTTGTGGGCTATTTCAACTCCTTGCGTGAGCTAGGGGGAATGAGGCGGCTGGCGGAGGACGACGTACAGACCCGTGCGTATCGCGTTGCTATGAGCAAAGTGCGCCGCCCGGGTCTGGAGCAACGTTCGGTGCGGGTTGTTGAAGAGCTTACCGCTCGCGTCTCTAACAAGGATATTCCGAAGAAATTAGATCAGCTGGAAGTTAAGTTCAAAAAGACCTGGGAAAAATTCGAGACTCGAGCAATCGACATTGTGCTGGCAACCAACATGCTGTCGGTCGGAGTTGATGTGAATCGCCTCGGATTGATGGCCGTCAATGGGCAGCCAAAAAGCACCGCAGAATATATCCAGGCAACCAGCCGGGTTGGACGCTCACGTCTCGGCCTCGTTTGTTCGGTGCTGACTTGGTCGCGCCCTCGCGACCTCTCGCACTATGAGACATTTGAGCATTACCATGCCACTTTCTACAAGCATGTCGAAGCTCAATCAGTGACGCCGTTCGCGGCGCGGGCGATGGATCGTGGGTTGACCGGAGTGTTCATCAGTTTGATGCGCCTCTGCGATCGTGGACTTAATCCCAATCTCGGAGCGTTGACGCTCACGAGCACGACCCACCCTACGGCGCTGATTATGAAGGCGGCTGTGGCCAATCGCGCCTGGAAGGTGAGCAACGAAGCCTCCATAAAGACAATCGCGGACGGTATGCTGGCAGAAAGAATCGACCGCTGGGTGAAGGAAGCTGACAAGGCTGGCCGCAGACTCGGATATGAGCCAGAGTTGGGCCAGGGAGATGTGGTGGCACTACTTAAGAAGCCCGGTTTGCACCATTGGGATTTGCTCACCGTGCCGATGTCCCTGCGCGAGGTGGAGCCGGGCGTTAGATTGATCATGGACACATCTCAGCTTGATGAGGGCCCCGCGTGGAAGGTGCCCGTACAGCAACCTCAAGGAGTGCAATCCGCGTGAATTACCATCTTCCTGTTGGGGACGTCCGGCCTAGCCAGCTAATATGGACGTATGGTCCGGGTGCCATGATCGATTTGCCGAACATTTCGGTCCTCACGATGGGCCTCGACCGTTGGGATGTGGCTCGGTGCCTGCCGATCGACGAAGACAGATTGCTCCAAGCCGTGCGCAGTGTGCTCGGCGGTCAGGTTGAACGGTTGAGGATGCCGCCGATGAAACCGGATGGAGATTACGATCGATTCTCTGCCGAGGCATTGGTCGGCGCTCCAGTTCGTCCGTTTCCGCGTTGGTTAAGATGCGTGAAATGCCAGATCCTGGCTGAGGTCGATTCTGGTCTATTTGACATAAAGGAGAATCCATTCCGGCCGGAGGACACTCGGTTCGTCCACAAGCACTGCGAGAAAGGCGCGAACTCCGACGCGGTGCCGGCTCGCTTCCTCCTCGCTTGCCGAAATGGGCACCTTGATGATTTTCCCTGGCGCTATTTTGTCCATGAAGGGCCGAGCGGCTGTAAAGGAAGTCTGGTGTTCATCGAGGAAGGGGCTTCGCTTCAAACAGAGAACCTCTGGGTGAAATGCACCGGATGCGGCGCCGCGCGTTCCATGGTACTGGCATTCGGACGTGAGGGGACGAAGCATCTCCCGGTCTGCCGAGGGCGGCACCCTCATCTCAGCACGTTCGATGAATGTTGCTCAGAACAACCGCGGACTGTGCTCTTGGGATCAACCAACAGCTGGTTTTCGGTCAGCATTTCTGTTTTGGCGATACCACAGGCTGGAAACGCGCTTGAACAGCTAGTAGATGACGGCTGGACCTATTTTGAGGATACCGAATCCGACTCGGAAGTGAAGGCGGTCTTGAAGACGCTTACAAAGACCGGAGCTTTGCCTGGGATAGAGGTTTACTCAGCCGAAGCTGTGCGGGCCCAGATCGAAACACGAAGAGCAGGGAAGAGTGCAGAAGCCGTAAGGCCAGTCGATATCAAGCGACCTGAGTGGACCGTGTTGATCGACGACAAGGCTCCCAATGACTGGCCGAATTTCAAGACGTCCAAGACAGACGTCCCGGCAACGTACCTTCGGAAGATCGATAGCGTGTTGCTGTTGGAGCGATTGAAGGAGGTCAACGCTCTGGTTGGCTTCACACGCGTGGAGTCACCCGAGGAGTCGGATGACCCGGACGATCGTCCACCGATGGCCAGCCTTTGCCGTGGCAAACCGTCATGGGTGCCGGCCTTTGAGGTGCATGGTGAAGGGATCTTCATTCGCTTCAACGAGGCCGCTATCCGCGAATGGGAAGAGAAGGCGAGCGTAGCCATCCGCGACAAGATGTTACTCGGCGGCCATATCGGGTGGAGAAATGCCCGCCAACTTGAAGCGACGAAAGGATACCCCGGCGCAAGATACGCGATGCTCCACACTTTTTCGCACCTTCTGATCAGGGAGTTGGCGTTGGAATGCGGGTACAATACGGCGAGCATTCGCGAGCGAATCTACTCCGACAGCAGCAGCAGTGCACCGATGGCGGGAATCTTGATTTATACTGCCGCGGCAGATTCGGACGGCACGCTTGGAGGGCTAGTGGAGTTGGGTAAACCGGAGAATCTTGGGCGTCTCATCAACCAGGCCCTGCACCGCGCATCGATTTGTTCATCGGATCCCCTCTGCTCGGAACACGATGCTAGTGCTGACCGCAGCCTTCATGGCGCTGCGTGCCATGGGTGCTCCTTCGTCGCAGAGACTTCCTGCGAGAAGGGGAACCGATACCTCGATAGAGCGTTCGTCACGGGAACGTTTGACGCTACGGACGCGGCGTTCTTCGACATTTCACAGTCTGCAGATGAATGACCTTTGGCAAACCATTGCTGAGGTTTGCGTGGAGCTGCACCCGGATAGAGTGTCGGCAATTGCCGCCGGGATTGAAGAACTGGCGTCCCTCGATGAGTTATCATCGACTCGCGATAGATTTGGCTCCAACGCGGGCTGTGAATCCTTCACGCGAATTCAGCAAGCCTGTCTGACAGCCGGGGACGTGTCTCCGGCTCAGATCGCAACAGCCCTTCGGGCGGCTTCTGCGGCAGCCGCCGTGCAAAGCGCCCGGGGATCCGTCGAATTGGTATGGTCCGGACCGTCGACTGGAGTCGTGCCTGTGCGCCGCACCGAGCAGGTCCTCTGCGAGGTGATCGGCTCCGCCTTTGTGCAGCTGTTTCTAGTCAGTTTTGTGGCGTATAAGGCGGACAGGATCGTGAATTGCCTCCAAGCGGCGCTGGCGAGGGGAGTGCGGGTGGAGATCTTGCTTGAATCCTCATCTGAGAAGGGGGGGCAGCTCAGTTTTGACTCCGCGGCGTTGCTTCGCCGGGAATTGCCATCCGCAGTGTTTTACACATGGACGCAGCAGGCTCAAATCTCGGAGAAGGCGGAGCAACATGGCGCAGTCCACGCCAAATGCGCAGTTGCAGACGGAAAGGTGGCTTTCATCAGCAGTGCAAATCTGACGGCCGCGGCCATGGACATGAATATGGAAGTCGGGATCCTAATCAGAGGGGGACACGTGCCGCAGCAGCTGGCTGACCATCTCAAGGCACTTTCTGTGAACAAGATCGTAGTTCCGGCTTAGGCATAATTCGGGATATCCGTTCGCTTTGCATCGGCCAGATCCGGCAATCGACCCACAGTCGCAAAGAAAGAGAAAATCCCGAGTTTCTGTCTCTCAAGATCGCACCACTGCAATGATAATCAACAGCCGTTCCTATGACGCTCCCATTTCAAAAAAGAGGGAGGACGAACTGGCACGCAGTCCGTTCGCGGAACGGTTCGCCCGCCTGGTTACCAGCTTTTCCGGCGGCGATCGCAGCAATATCTTCGCGCTCTACGGCGAATGGGGTTCCGGGAAGACCAGCACGTGGACTCTGATAAGGGTGGAGATCGATCGGATGGACACGAAGCCGTTGATCGTCGAATTCTCGCCGTGGGCGTACAGCTCATACGACCAAGTCGTGGGAGGCTTCTTCCATGAATTGCTCGTAGTCCTGAGACATGAGCCAGCGATGATGCTGGTCTTCCAGAAAATGGCCCCGGTGGCCCACTTTCTTACGGGACTTGGGAGTGCAGCTCTAATGGCTGCGGGAGCTGATCCATCCGGCACGACCGCCATTCTCGCGCCGGCGGCAATTGCCGCTGGCGCAGCCGCAAAAGTGATCGCGAAGGAAGCGAAAGCAGCGGCTGATCGTTCTCTAACAGAATTACGTGCGGATGTGGCCAAGGCATTGATCAAGGTCAAACGTCCAATCCTGATCCTGGTGGATGATGTTGATCGATTGCCGCCTGCGCAGGTTACCGCGTTGTTCCAGTTGGTTCGCGTGAATGCGTCGCTGCCCCTTGTCAACTACTTGCTCTTGATGGATCGGGAAATGGTCGAGGGAGCTCTCGAAGAACAAGGCTTCGCAAAATCGTATCTGGAGAAGATCGTGCAATTCGGGATTGATCTGCCCCGTGCGGCATCGGAGGACCTGCACGCAATGGCAATTAGGCGCGTGATGCACGAGCTGGAGGTTGAGGAGAAAACGAGACTGAAGGACCGATTCGAACAGGCAACAAAGACAGCCGCGGGCCTCCTCGACACGCCGCGGGCCATCGGTCAGGTCGCAGAGAGCTTCGGATTTCTTCTCGAATTCTTCCGGAACGACAAGGTCCTTGAGGTCGATCCAGTCGACCTGTTTCTCCTTGAGCTTCTCCGATGCCGAGCGCCGAGACTTTACGCGTTTATTCGCGACGAGATGGGGAGTTATGGTTCTTGGGACGCCGTGCTGCCGTACCTTCCAAAAGACGAAAAGGCCAAGAATAAGAGAAAAGAGAGACTTGAGTCGGTTCTTGATCAGTACGTCGGCGTGATGCGAAAGGCGTTGCAAGACGTTTTCGATGCCCTCCTGCCGGGATTCGTTTCGGGGGCCGAAAGCTCTCAGGATGATTTCGCGGAATGCCGGCTTTGTTCATCGGCGCACTTTCGGAATTATTTCGAACTGACCGTTCCGCGCGAGCATCCCTCTCAGGCGGAACTTGAGTCGGTTGTCGTCTCGCAAACACAGAGAGTCACCAACAGCCGTGTGCTCGCTCTGATCGATCGCTACGGTTGGGATATCACGATTTCTGCGCTGCAAGCGAAAGTCAGAAGGGAAACCACCGTCGGAGTCATCGGTGCGCTCACGAGTTCGCTTTGGATCGCTGATCGCCGAAGGCTTGAGGGCACGGGACCCGGTGCGGCTTTGCTCCCAACTTCTGGTATTGGTGTACTCACCGTGTCATTCCTCCGCCGAATAAACGATATCAAGAAGCGAGAACAGATTCTGCGAGACGCTTGGACCGAAAGCGGTCATTTCGGCCTTTTTTATCGCGTCGTCGCTGCGGAGCAGTATGAAGCGCGGCGAACGGAGCAACAATACGAGTCCATTTTCCCTCCAGACACTCTCAAGCGGTTGCGTCGTGAAGCAGTTGGCGTAGCAAAGAAAGTCTTCGATTCTAATGGAGCCATGCAGAATCCGATGCTGACATGGCTCCTTGCATACAACTCACAGGCGGAGGGACCGGATGCGGTTTTCTCTTGGATTAGGAGTCTTCTGGCGGATAGGAGCCGGCTGGCGGGATTTCTGTGCAACGTGATCCGATTAAACCGACAGGGAGACCCGGAAGAAAAATTGGAACTGAACCTGGGAGTTCTCGCTTCCTATTTCGCGATCGATGCAAGTTTGCTTGCGGCCACCGAGGATACGGCGGGTCTCTCCGAGGAGTACGCAATGGTCATTCAACAGGCACACGCGATCGCTCTGGCAGCGACGACAAAAGGGCAAACCACCGCAGCCCCCAGTGTTGGCGAGTTTCCAAAGCTACTGCCGTTTGTGCCCGATCTGATGTAAGCGTCCGGTCGAGTGCCTCTGGCCGCGATCTTGATGTCCGAGCGCGCATTGTTGGCCGTAGTTGGGATTCAACGGATAGCGATGCCAGCCGACCTCTTTGTCGCAGCGGATGACGCCGTGCCATTGCACCTTGCCGACTTGGTTCAGAATGGTGAGGCGGTCTCCTTCGCAGATATTGTGCAATGCTGTCACGCCCGGATCGTTCGTCGTCTTCCACCATCCAGATCACACCTTTCGTGCGCGTTCCGCCGCTTGCTTGCACCACAACGCGGGGTCGTCCGCCTAGTACTGAAGCACGTCCCTTGGTACCTCAAGCCGACGTCCGCTAACAGGAAATTTGCAGAGGCGGCATGACGCAAAACCCCGTGACGTAATTCGACGGCACGAAAAACCATTGAACGTCAACCGGTTGGCATTACCTAAGACTAAGTAACTGAATTCTAAGTAATCGTTAAGCTGGCTCAACAATCGGGCGAATGCCCCCGCTTGGGCAAGCAAAGCCTGACACCAAGCCGGTATGGTATGCTCCCCAGCCATCCAGGTGTCACTTGTCACTTCATTATGCCGGGGAGCTCGGCATTATTGACCGACCCATGAAATCGAGGACGCCTGCCAGCGCGGTGGTAAAGACTCCGATCATCGTCTGGCTGCTTGCCCCTATCCGGCGATCATTCACGAACACAAGCCGCGGCCGTGCCGAGGCGGCATCCGGCTTGAGGTGGCGCCAGGAATCGACGCGCGCTTGGTTGGCCCAGGTGTTGGGCGGCTTCTTCAATATTGCGGTGAAGGTTGAGGGGCGTCGATCGGATTAGTGGGCCTGCGGCAATGGTTGTTCAGCGGCGGAGGAGGATCCAGAAGCCGGTGTTTGGTGGTGCCAATAGGCATCCACGGTGCCAATGGCGAACCCGATTACCAGTATCGCCGTCAAGGCGAGAAGGGCTCCGGGTAGTGTCAGCCTGACGCATTTCCTTTCTTGCACGGCTATTTCCTCCCGCCGCTGGCGATCGATGGCGGTCCACTGATTCAGGAAAGACGCCTCCCGTGCATAGGTCTTTGCGGCCATGTCGTGGCTCTCGAACTTTACGTCCTTCGCTGTCTGGAGGATTTCTTCGAGATTCCTTTTAACTTCTGGCATAATTACCGCCTGAAGGTTTTTCCCCACTCGGACCGCGAATTCTTCGGATCCGATCCATTCGATCTGGTGCCAGATCTCCCGGTTATTTTCATTCGATTCAGAGATTGCCTTGAAGGCGTACTGCACCCGCTCATCAAGCTTCTTGAGCTGCGATTCGACTGACGCGACCGTGGCTTTGCAGGTATTCTTGAGTTCGACCAAAAGGGCCGCGAAGGCAGCCCGTTCGGTCGCCATTTTCTCAGGGATTTTTACGATCAGTCGATAGTAGAACCCGTTGATTCGGACCACCGTAAACAGTTCGTCGTTGAGATTGGGGGTCTTGAAAACTCGAAAACAAATGTCGGTGAATTCAACCCTTTCGCTGTCGTCATTGAGCTCAGCTAGCAGTTTGCCGAATTCGGTATCTTCGATCGGATCTGTCTTCATGGTATCAAGATTCCTTGGACGCGATCCAACTCCGCATTGATCCGGTTGAAGTAGCCCCGAAGGCGCGCACGAACAACGGCCTTGGCGAGAAACGTGCCGATGTCGCGGTCGTCTGGCGCGAGAGCTTGGCCGACCGTAAGGCGTCGAGTTTCGAGCTCAGCCTGAATGTCGCTTGCCCGTTTCTCCAGTTTGATGATCGACGGTTTGGCCAGTTTCAAGAAAGTGGCCCCGGTCTCGGTGTCGTCCAGCAACGGAAACGTGTCTCCGTCCCGGCAGTTTTTGACGACAACATACTTGCAGCGGGACTTCAATTCCGACGCCCAGTCATACAGTGTTTGAATTGCGGCAGGCGATGAAGTGATAACCGTGACCAGCGTAAGGTCGATTCCGAGTTCGTCCAACGAGTCTCCCATGGCTGCGAACCACTTGTGAGTATCGGCGCCGCTGCCAGCTCCGAGGTCGATGAGGCCGCTGTCAGCGGCGGATTCGAGCAGATGGTCAATAAGCTCATCCATGCCGCGTTCACCTCGTATGGTCAGCTTAGCGGCGGAATGAAAAAACGTGCTTAGCCCGCCCCGTCTTTGGTTCTCCAGGTCACAGTCGACCAAGGCGAGGGGGATCTTGCGTTCGCAGAAGTAGTCCGCGATCGACGTTGCCGCAACGGTCTTGCCGGTGCCGCCCTTGCCGCCGGCCATAATGATGGCCTGCTTGCGTTTTCTTTTCATTTTTGATGTCATGGATTTACGATTTTGGTTTGATTCTTGTTAGGCGCACGAACGGTTGGTCAGTGGAAAGTGTCTCCCAGTCCTTGGAGTCGTTTGAAGGCGCCGATTTGTGTGTTGGCTGCGCCGTTACGGACCGGCCGACCATCGCGGGCTCCGGGAAATGAAAGGCTGGGGTCAACCCCAAGCCACGGCGGGCCCGCTCGGCCCGGACTCTGACCGCCGCGAATACCGTGGAGCGCGATATCACAAGGTTGTGCCGCAGCAGCATGGCTTCCGATATCTCGCGGTATGATTTGCCGGCCCTGCGCATCGCCCGGACCTCGTCGAGATGGGGGACCAGTTTCGATTTAAATGGTATGCCTCCTCTCATGGGGATGGCGGCTGATCGCCGATGTCATACTGTTGTTCGAGCGGCACCTTGATTCGCCGCGCGGAAGTCACCAACACATCATTGTCTGGGACCTTTACACGCTCTGGATCCACGGCCCGAATTGCCGCCACATTTCCAGCGGCAAGCGCCGTAAATAGTTCGAAAAGGCGCTGGCCCTTCACGATGAGGCGGTGGCGTCCGTGGGTGAGTGTTATCCCGCGGTCACGGCTGAAGGTCATCCTCGAAATGAAACCATAATTAATGGCTTCGGCGGAGCCGTCGCGGCTTTGAACAACGACGAACGGATTAGGCCATATGTCGTAACATACATAGTGTATTCTTTCATTCATGGGTGATGGTGTTTACTTGGTTGGCGTACTGTTGGTGGAGGTTGGAGATCGATTGGGCTGTAATCTGGGCAACAGCCTTCGGATGGTCGTCCAAAGTGGAGTGGGTTGTCGGCCCGTGGATTCCGGGCAAATGGCGATTTGGGCAGGCAAGTTGAATTGCCCGGACCTGTTCAGTTCGGGACTGCGGAATCACCTGGCTAAAGAAATTCTCAGTGCATTCGAACGTGTAGGCCGAAATCGCCACGCGAGGGTGAAGTCCCCTGAGGACTCCCACGATTCGAGGCGCAATTAGTGGGCTGCAGAGGAACACGCTGGCAAAGGGCGAGAGGTCCGCGATGTCGGCTACGGCGTAACCGTACGCCCAATCGGAGTACTCCGGAGGGAAGATCATTCCATTGGTCACCAGCAGGGCTCCGTCAGCCATCCGTTCGACGATGAGGTACTGGCGCCCCCTGTACGTCCGCTTCTTTCCCATGCGGTGATCGCCACCAACTCGGAGAAGGTCGCCAGGGCGAGGGTATGCTGCGCAGTTAGCAGCGTGTAGGCGACGCCGGATAGATTCCGTAATTTCGGCCACCTCCCTCTCATTTGAGGCGAGGATCTGCGGGTAGCGCCGTTTGCGCGACAGATTGAGAAAAACCGCGGAAAGGGCGTCTTGGTAAGTGTCAGGGGTTGTGTTGGACACCGTGACTCTCGGGGGCGTTGAAGCTCCCAGATCGAGCGCCGGCATGGCTCCCTCCTGAACTAACCTCGCCAACACAGCTTCCAATACCGGGTTTGGATGGTCAGCTGATTGCTGGTGGACGAAGATTATCCGCGACCGCAGTGGCGGGGTGGGCGCGAAGACGAAGCTGATGATAGTTTTAGCGGGGCAGACGGTTACACCGATCTCGGGTGGTGCGATCGGGCCGTCTTCAATCACGTGCAATGCCGACTTGGGGATCGCCTGCGCCAGGAGTTCGACGATCTGGCTGTACGAATATGGACGGAGGGCATTGAGAAGCAGCCACGGGCTTTGGACTTCCATCAGTTGATCCAGAGCGGGCTCGATGCCTTTATGCTCTGTCCAGTTAAGGATCTGCCGGACGCTTCCCCGAAGTTCGGAGAGAGCTGTGATTGTGGCGCCGAATGACTCCCAACGGTGGGCAGAGCATAGAACGCCTCGTTCCGCGTCAAGAACATGGACTTCGCGTCGTTGCAGCGCCGCCTGAATCGCCGAATAAGTTGTCCTGCCGGCGTTATTTCCCAGGAGAGTAGCTTGCAGGCCGGCGACGGTGGTCGCACCGACTGCGTCGAGCTGCACTGCAGCCTCTTGAGCCAAGTTCTGGACCCCAATGTCTGCGATTACGCTGGTGGAAGTGCGTTGCTTTGCTTCGAATGCGAGCTTCTCCAGGCTGGAAACGCCATCGCTACCAAGTACCTTGGCTACTTGATTGCGCACCGCTGCCACCGGCGGTTCCGTCTTCGCAGTCCGGGTTTCCCTTGCCGCGCGGGCGCGCAATCCCGACGCATTCAAGGCGCGGAGTGTTTTGAGCCTGCTTTTCTCGGCTTCATCTAGAGATTGAGCTGCCAGAAGCTCCTCCCGTTCATCGAACAGATCAACCGCCCCCCCCAGCACTTCGTCCCGACGAATGGAGAACTTCGCGAGAAATTCGGGAGGGACGCCCGCTATCTCGAATGCGTGGTCGGTGGGTACGCAATTGTATCCGGCCTGGCGCAGTCCGCGGGCGAGCTCGTTATGGGCCACCCGGTCCAGCAAAACTTGCGTCTCCAAATTGTACACCCAACCCAGTTCGCAGGCTTTCCAACCGACTTCTAGGGCATCCATTGTCAGGTTCACCACCCCGCAGTGAATGTGAATCTGCGGCTCCCCGAGGCGATTGGTGCTGTTGGGAATCAAAACCGCGGCGATATTACGGGTGGCTCGCGTGGCATTGCGTAAGTGGTTCGCGCCTTTTCTGCTGCGTGCGTTCGCGTGGGATTGAAGGAGATTGAGGGCCGCGCGCGCCGCTGGCAGCATCATCGCAGGGATACGGCAATCGAAGAGCGCCTGGACGGAAACGCTCTTGGGGGCCGAGTAAACCATCTCGTAAAGCCTGATGCCGCCAGCGCGCGTTCGAAGCGGCGTGGAGACGTACGGATGTTGGCCCCGGATCAACCGCAGGGTATGCTCGTAACTTGCCTCGCCGGTGAGACCGAGCATCTCGGCTGCGACGCCAAACCACCGGGCGGGTTCCTGCTTGGCTGGGATCTGGTCAACGGCAAAATGTGGCTTGTGGTAAATCACCCACGCCACGTCGGACACATGCTCGCCGAAGTTAACCATTAGTATGAGCTCCTTCCGGGGATTGTTCGAGAACAACCAGATTCTGCCCGCCAGTGGCCTGCGACGGGATGGGGGGGACGACTAGGCCTTGTCCGCGGCTAAGCAGGGCAGCGACTATTATGGGCAACAGATCGTGGCGCTGCTGTTCAGTGAGTCCCGGATCGCATTCGAGTGCATAACGGACGACGGACGTTAACGGGAGGAGCGTGTGCCGATATTCCTCTTTTGCCATCAGGCGGTCTGCCTCAAGCTCGCGTCGCAACGAGCGGACCGACTGGTTCAGAAGAGCCTCCGCATCTGGGAGACGCAGCAGAAGCGCGCTCGGCGCCGAGCGATAGGCAGCATGCAGTATTTGCGGTGCTTCGTTCACGCTTGGTGCGTCGAGTTTCCCGGTTAGGAAGGTCTTTTTTAGGTGTGGCTGGATCACGGTATTTTGAGCTGACAACTACAAAGGCTACTACGGTATGGCTTGACGTCAAGCTTTTAGTTGTCAGTTAAGTTGTCGCATGCCACGGCCACCCAACTCAAATTGTCCCATTTCTGTAATCCGAACCGCGTTCGGCCTGAGTGCAGGAGAGTTCGCTGAGCTTATCGGCTGCGGGAAGTCGACCATCCAACACATCGAAACGGGAGCCCGCCCCTTGCACCCTGATCTTGCCGATAGAATACACCTTATGACGGGGTTGCCGCGCGATTGGCTGGATCAGGACACGCTGAAGCTTCAGGTGGTACGGGACTGGCTGGATTCAAGCGCGAGGATTCCCGGTCACCGATCGTCCTTTAGTCCGCGTTCCGATCTGGAGCGCGAGACATCCGGAGGGCCTTTTTCAACCTGGAACGCCATATTCCCGGCCGAATCAATCTTACCCAAAATGGCGGCGGCGTTTTACGCCTGCGGCCTTGAGAGCATTAACCCGTTTCTGATCGTTCTTGCCGTCGACCGGGCGCTCAACGAAGCAATTTCTCGATTTGGTCTGGACCGCGATACCCTTAAGAAACTTTGCGAGGATACGGCACGCTATTATTTCGGAACGCCTCGGAAGAAGTCCAGGCAGGCGAGGACGGAACGATCTTCGCCAGGTGCGCGATCATTACGGGATTTCTGCAGGTTGCATGCCGAAGAAATGCGGGAGGCCGAGAAGATCTGGGCCGTTCACGGCTTCGAATTAGACGAGAATGGTGTCCGGAAAAAGATGGTCGGGAAGGGTAGTGAAACGTGAGGGTGGTCCCGTCCGGCAAACTCGTCGGTCACGAATTATCCTTTCTGCGATCCCCAGGCTAGCGCGATTCAGCCTTATCGCAGCGCGCCTACGACAGAGTGCCTGGTGTCGGAGTCCAGGCGGCGTATGTGGTGGAACCTCGGCTACACCGGAGAGTCGACTGTAGCGACTTGGAATTTGGTTCGGTCTGTTGATGAGCGGCTCCTATGCCGTCAAACTACGTCACGCGTTTTTGCGTCATGGATGCCAATAGAAGGAATGTTGTAAGTACCATAATTGTTACACCGGACGCGAAACAAGCATGCGGTGCTGTCGACTGACCCACGGATTGCTATTACTTAAGACTCAATAACTGAGTTTTGAGTCATGGATTGTCATTCTCGTCCGACAACGATCAGTCACTGCTTCCATCAATGGCCGAAAAAGGGAAAGCGATCCTGGTTATCTCGACCCCTTATCCCGCGCGGCATTCCCCAAGCGCATCTGTGAGGGCAACACATTCTGGATAGTCGAGACGCCAGATGATCTGAGCCTTTCGGCCAAGAGCCAGCGGCTCACCGTGCAGAGGATCCAGCTCCAGGTTGCTCATCTGATCGAATCGGCCGGAGTAAGGGTGGGGGTAAGCCGACCAAAATTGCGGACTATTTCAGCTGGGCGTTACCATCGCCGTCGGTCAGAACACATTCCGGGACGAATGGGGTCGTCCGAATTGGTGCGGTCGAAGTTTGCTTCCCCTCGTTTGATGTCCCGAATCGATGAGTCGCCGCGGTTTCGCGGCTCGCAATCCATCTGACACCATGTTTCGGTTATTGGTATTCCCTGCGCGTCGACTTGAGAATAAGCATTGCGAGAATCGTATTGTGCCAAACTGAGCAAGCTCTTGCGTGAGCGTGGAAAACTGCTAAAAGGTATGTCAATTCCTCCTGCATATTTGGAGAGAATGTGTCTCATCGGGGATAGATTGATCGCTTTCGAGAAAGCACGCCCGGGCGTTGTGCGGTTGTGTGCGAATCCGTCGATGGTTTCACGGACGGTGGATTCACTTCGGCGCGCAGGCTTCAAGAAAAATTTCCTTCGAAGTGGGCAGCAGTTCATTTTCGACGCCTTCCTCAGCCATCCACAAGCCGCACAGGGCTTGCTTCCTTTCACGCTTCTTGCCGGCGGAGAGGAATCGCCAGGTCACATCAGCTGTTGGAACGGATTTGGGGAATATAGTGGATGGCAGGGTGTTATCCAGCTAGGCGACTTCACGTCTGGCAACAAAATGCGTTTGGCGCTGATTGTGAATTGTAAGCCGTTTATCGCTCAAATTGACGATCTGCTGGATCCGGTTCCCACCGGAGAAGATTTGTGCGAATCGTCCTGGACTCCGGAATCTGAATGGTGGGGCTCTATCGCAAGCATTCTGGAGGAGATGCTAACCCACGGCGACCTTGCCACGCTTGGCGACGCGCTTGTTTCCGTCCGGGCGGATGATAACGGCATTGCCGCCATTTCTGCTTCGTCTGGGAAGCGCCCGCATCCTCCAAATCCTTCAAAAGCTCGAGTTTGGTGCTTCGTGAGCGAGGCCGCGGAATGGAATGAGATCCAAAGAATGCTTTCGACCATGGCTATGCTCGGTTCATTGGAGCCAGCGTTGATCCAAATGCCCGTCGATATTCTGGCGCGGAGCATCGCAGCCCTTCTGATTGCCCGGTCGAAAAACTCCAGCATCGCCTGACAGTCTTTGATTGTCATGGGCCTTTGGTGAGATCTTCTCAAACCAAAGTACCTTTCAGCAGCAGGCCAATTGGGACGGTCTATGCGCCTGCGTTGCCGGCCGCTTTCTCGATCGATCGGAACCACCGGGCGCCCGGGACGGACCAAGTGCCAGGTGACTTTCTGCGCGACAGCCTGCGAATGCTCATCCTGAAGGTGCCCATAGGCGAATCTGTTATACCACTTCGTTATACCACTCGGGCCGGAATTGGGGCAATTTCTGTCTTTCTCAGTCAATTTGCAAAACGCTAGGTGGCCGTATACAAGTAACTTGGCAATATATGGCCACTTCAGGAAAGGTGTGACATATGCCTTAGATAGTTAAAAGGACGCTGCTCTACCATTGAGCTATCGACCCAAATAACTAAGAACCAATGTTTAACAGATAGTGTTCGCAATCGTTATACCACTTTGAAAAATGAGCGATTCCGCGCCCGTTTCCGA
>Ga0182027_10002061_pt1 | contig 32786 bp, 27 predicted proteins | sample 712E1DmetaG_FD_121300 | JGI IMG/M metagenome (GOLD analysis project Ga0182027, IMG submission 121300) | Permafrost microbial communities from Stordalen Mire, Sweden - 712E1D metaG (Illumina Assembly) | ecosystem: Environmental > Terrestrial > Soil > Wetlands > Permafrost | place: Sweden...
ATTCGAGAGGCAAGCTCTTCTTCCGCCTCTGTCAGCAGGCTGTGCAGGTCGGGCCGGTGCCCGCCGCATCGCTGCCCACCCCCAACCTGTAGTGGGTGGTGGAGTCAAGTGCATACCCCTATTTCCCTTTGCCCTATTTCTCCAGCGCGAACAGGATCACGTCGCGGTAGGCCCCGCGTTTGAACCAGCGGCGCGGGATGCGCCCAACCTCGATGTAGCCGCAACGCTCGAGCATGTGGATCGAGGCCTCGTTGTCCGCGAGCGCCTCGGAGAGGAGCAGCCGCAGGCCAAGCACCTCGAACGCGTAGCGCGTCCGGGTCCGCACGAGGTCGGTGCCGAGCCCCTGCCGCCACAGGTCCTTGCGGCCGAGGAACGCGCCCGTGAGCGCGACCCCATGGCGGTAATCGATCCGGTGCAGGCCCGTGAAACCGACGTGCTCGCCGGCAAGCGTCTCCACCGCGAACGTCACGTCCGCGGAATCGCCCTCCGACGTGCGGTCGAAGAACCTCTCTTCGGCCAGCCGTCCGATCGGCGTGTCACCGATGAGCGTCCACTCCGTCACCTCGGGGTCGTTCAACCACGCGACCGCGTTGGCTAGGTGCCGGTCCTTGTCGGGCGGCACGAGCCTCACTTTCTCGCCTTCCCATCCGTACCCCATGGCAGTCTCCTGTTTCAAGCGTACCGCATCACCGCACTCTGCTGCGCGGCGACCTCCACGCCAGCAGCAGAGGGGCAGAGGTGCAGGGGAGCAGAGGAGCACAGAACAGCTCGTCGGTCCCTTGCTCCTCTGCCCCTTTGCTCCTCCGCGTCTTCCCTTTCCGGTGCCCTGTGCCCTGCGCCCTCAGCCCGGTCCCTCGCCCGCTTGCTCTCCCCGGTCACAAGCGGCTATCCTCGCTGCCTGCGGGGCTTCCCGCCGCGAGGTGGCCATGGCCGCACCGTACGATCCCGACGTCTACCGGCGCTTCGCCGAGAACCTCAAGGGCGCCCTCGATGGCCCTAACATCGAGCACATCTCGCTGCGCACGCTGCGTCGCAAGGCGCTCGAGACCGCCGTGATCACCGCCAACGGCTCTCCGCTGTGGTTCTCGGCGGTTTCATCGCGCATGGCAGCAAAGACCGTCTACCTCGGGAACGGCGCCGAGATCGTGTTGCCCAAGGCCTCACCCGAGCAGCTCGGCATCGTCGAGAAGGCGCCCGACCAGCTCCACAAGGTGCTCCAGCTCATGCGCACGATGCCGTTCGTGCACGTGCGCCGCCAGATGGGCGACAACAAGGAGTTCAACCCGATCTGCAACCTCTACGTGTGCGTCGCCGACAAGAAGAACTACCGTCTCGCCTACGAGTGGGCGATGACGATGGGCGATGTCAAGAAGTCGCGCCCCGGCCCGGAGTTCATCATGATCGACGTGCCGCAGGAGCACCAGCTGCGCATGCAGATCCTGACCATCCCGGAGCACGACATCAACATCGCCCTCGGCACCGACTACACCGGCGAGTGCAAGAAGGGGTTCCTGCGCCAGGGGATGTTCCGCGCCGACGGGCGCGGGATGCTGGGCCTGCACGCGGGCACCAAATTGGTTCGCGCCCGCGACGCCAGGAGCGGCAAGCTCAAGACGTATGCGGTCTTCATGTTCGGCCTCACCGCCACGGGCAAGTCCACCTGGAGCTGCCACCAGCTCGGACTCGACTTTACTCAGGGCGAGGGCACATGGGTTTCGCAGGACGACATCGTCTGGCTGCGCCGCGACGGGTCGTCGTACGGCACCGAACTCGGCTTCTACGTCAAGACCGATGTGGACGTGAAGCTCCAGGAAGCGATGTACAACGCTCTCGTCCACTCCTCCGCGCTGCTCGAGAACGTGATGGTTGACGCCAAGGGGAAGATCGACTTCCTCGACGAGCGTCTCGGCGAAAACGGCCGCGGCGTGCTCGACCGCAGGGAGCTCAAGGTCAAGCGCGGACGCAAGATGGAGTCAATCTGTGCCGACTCGGTCAACACTGCCAACCTCGACGAGGTGGACGGGATCGTGTTCGCGTTCATCACGCGGCGCGGCACGATCATGCCGTTCGCCCAGCGCCTCACCCCCGAGCAGGGCGTGATGGCGTACCTGTGGGGCGAGTCCACTCACTCGTTCGCGACCGTGCCGGCGAAGGCGGGCGAGTCCGTCCGCATCGTCGGGATGGACGACTTCATCATCGGCGCCCAGGGGCGCAAGGTGAACGTCTTCTACGACATCGTCATGGACCTCGTGGCCCGCTACCCGGGCAAGGTGCACTTCTTCCAGTACAACACCGGCGGGATGGGCGAGATCATCGATGTGGACAAGGCGACGGGCAAGAAGAAGCAGATCCGCAAGGTCACGCGCGTCCCGATCGACCTGATGGCGGCGCTCCAGCGCGGCGACCTGCGCGGCACCAACGAGTACGCCAAGGGGCGCCTCGGCACCGAGTACGTGGTCAAGGCCGAGGGCACCGAGCTCGCGCCGTACGATGCGCACGTCTACTACTCCGACGAACAGATCGAAGCGTACGTCGCGGACCTCGTGGACGGCCGGCGGAAGTTCACCGAGGAGATCGCCGCGCAGGGGCTGCGCAAGGACATCCGCGAGATCGCCCACCGCGAGCTCGATGCCATCGACGCGACGACGCGGAAGAAGGCCGAGCCGTGGGCGCCCGCAGAGGCGCGCGAGCAGACCGCCGCCGAGGACCGCGATCCGCGCTCGAAGTGGATCTCACCGTGGGAGCAGAGGCGGCCGAGCGCCGGCCTCTTCCCGGCCCCCGCTGGCAAGCGGCGGTAGATCCCAACGCCCCGATTCACAACGCGCAGGGCCGGGCGACGCCCGGCCCTGCCCGCTCACACCTGCGTTCGTGCCTCGAATGGAGGAGATCAGGTCGTCAGCGCCACCGGTCGCGGTTCTCGCCGTGGTCACGGCGCTCGCCGTTCCGGCTTTGCGGGCGCACCTCCCTCGGGCCAGCGACTCGGCGCTCCTCACCGCGGGCGTAGTGCTGGGAGCCGTAGGACCTGGGGTCGTTCCACGTTCGCGGTGCGACTCGCGGCGCCGGCACCATCGACCGAACCGGGTACCGCATGCGGTCCCCGCGAGGAGTGTAACCCTGAGAACCGTAGTAACCCTGGTGGGCATAGTAACCCTGGTGGCCGTAGTAACCCTGGGGCCCGTAGTAACCCTGGTGGCCGTAGTAACCCTGGGGCCCGTAGTAACCCTGGTGGCCGTAGTAACCCTGGTGGCCGTAGTACCCGTCGTTGCACCAGGCCTCCGGCGCGACCACGACTGGCGGCACCAGCGACTCGAGCAGGTGCGTTACGAGGTGCGGTACCGCCAAGAGTGGCAGCAGCGGCGGCAATGGTGGCAGCGGCGGCAGCACGACCGCGCCTGCCGGCGATGCCGCCATCGCCAGTGTCGCCGCGAAGATCACGGCGGCCAGCCTCGAGGTGTTCTTCGTCATTGGCATTGCCTGCCTTCCTTCCCACCCCGGCGCGGGCCGGTGTCACTCTAGGCTCAGCAAGACCCATGCCCGGTTCGCCGCGTCCGCGACGGTTCCGAGGGACGGATTCCACGCACCCCTGTCCTCATCCGAGGACGCCCGAGTTGAGACGTGCCAGCCGGCCGCGGTGCCCGTGCGACGTGCCGTCTCGCCCGCGTGGGCGAACGCGGTCCGCGCCCTCGCTATCTTCGTTGCGCAGTCTTCGCGGATGCCATTCGCCTCAACCGAGGGCCCGAGAGGGGCACCGCTTGACTCGCGATTGGCGGGTGCAGCGAACTCCGGGCCGGCTTTTGTCTTTCCCGGTGCCCGGTGTCCGGACCCCGGGGCCTTGTTTCTACGACCCCGTCGGTGTCTCCCCGAGCGTGCCGGCGACCCAGTCGAGGTTCGTGAGGGCGACCCGGTAGTCGCGTTGGGCACTGGCTAGGTTGCCGCGGGCGGTGCGGAGGTTGAGCTGGGCGTCGTCGACCTCAAGCTTGGTCTTGACCCCAAACTCATACCCCTTCTCGGCCATCGTCAGGAGCCTTTCCGCCTGGGCCACCGTGCTCGAGAGGGCCCGCACGATCTCGGCGGACTTCGCCGCCTGATCGACCGCGAGGCGGACTTCGAGCGCGATACCGTCACGGAGCTGCTTCTCGGCGAGCTCGGTCGTCCTGACGTCGCTTCTTGCCTGGGCGACCTTGGCCCGGGTTTTGAGCCCGTCGAAGAACGGAAACGAGAGGACGAGGCCCAGGTTCCAGGTCTTTCCGCGCGAGCTCTGATCGAAGACCTCCACGTTCTTGACGCCGTACGCGCCCTGGAGGTCGAGGCGCGGGCGATCGTAGGCGCCGTTGATCTTGACGAGCTCCATCTGGGCGCGGCGGGTGTGGTCGCTCGTCGCAAGCTCCGGCCGGTGCGCGAAAGCGTCCGCGAGGACGTCCTCGTACCTCGGTGGCGGCGCCACCTCGGCCTCGAGCACGCCGGTGGCGTCCACGTCGTCCTCCTCGGCAAGCAGGAAGCGCAGCCTTTCGCGGGCCGTGCGCACGGCGTTGGCGGCGCTGATGGCGTCGGGCCTAGCGTTGGCCAGCGCGACCTCAGCCGAGAGGACGTCGTAGTCGGTTGCAGTGCCGAGCGCGTGCCGTTTCTGCGTCTCGTCCAGGTGCCGTTGCCTCTGCTCCACGGTCTGCGCCGTGATCGCCTCGAACTCCTTCGCGAGCAGCACGTCGTAGAAAGCCGCCGTCACATCGCGCCGGACGGCTTGCTGGAAGCGCCGGAGCTGGTCGTCGCCGGTGGCGAGCGCCCACTTGGCGCCGCGGATCGCCGCGCCGACCTGCCCCCAGGTGAAGAGCGCCTGGCTCAGCGTGACCTGGCCCAACCGAACGTCCTGCTGGAACGCGATGAGTGGCTGAAACTCCGCGGGGATGTCCTTGAAGAAGTCCTGCTGGCTGGCGTCGTAGTACCGCCCCGCCGACGCGTTGAGGCCGAGGTGCGGGAACGCCGCGGCGCGCTCCTCGACATAGCGCCCCTCGAGCCAGCGCCGGTACTCCTCGGCCTTCTTCACGTCGTAGTTCTCCTCCGCGGCGATCGCCAGGGCCTGCTGGAGGGTGAGAACTCGGGGTCCGTGGTCCGTGGTCCGTGGTCCGTCACCAACACCCGACCGCACCTCGTTCAGCGTCGGGCCGGCAGTCGAGGTCGGGGCCGGCTGCGCGAAGGCGGTCGCCACGAGGAGCAACCCGGCGATCGCAATGGAGAGAATCGCGGCCGCGCCCTTTGCGGCGTCGTGCGCCTCGAACTTGACCCCGGCCATGCGGCGGTGCAGCCACGCGGCGAAGTCGTCGAGAATCGCGTAGACGACCGGAACGACGATCAGCGTGAGCAGCGTGGAGGTGATCAGGCCTCCCACGACCGCCCGGGCCATCGGCGCGCGGAACTCGGCGCCCTTGCCGAGCGCGAAGAACAGCGGCAGCATCCCGAAGATCATGGCCGAGGTGGTCATCATGATCGGCCGCAGCCGGGTCCGCCCGGCGGTGATCAGCGCCTCGCGCCGGTCCATGCCCCGGCTTCGCAACACCTTGGTGAAGTCCACCAGGAGGATCGCGTTCTTGGTCACGAGGCCCATCAGCATGATGAGGCCGATGAGCGACATGATGCTGATCGTGTCACCGGTGATGAAGAGCATCCCGGCCATGCCGACGATCGCGAGCGGCAGCGACAGCATGATCGCGAGGGGATCGATGAACGACTCGAACTGCGCCGCGAGGATCAGGTACACGAAGACGATCGCAAGGAAGAGCGCCTCGCCCATGTAGCCGAACGACTCCACCATCATCTCGGTGTCGCCCTGCATGACGAGCTTGTAGCCCGGAGCGAGCGTGACGCGCGCGGCGACTGCCATCGCTTTCTCGCCGGCCGTGCCGAGCGGGAGGTTGTCGAGGTTGGCGTCGATCACCACCTGCCGCGCGAGGTCCCGCCGGCTGATCTCCGCCGGAGAGGTCGCGCGCGCGAACGTGACGATGTCGGCTAGCGGAACGAGCACCGGACCGTCCTTTGCCGGCACCGAGATCCGAAGGTCGCCGACCTGGGTGATGTCCTGACGCAGCCTCTCCGGCAGGCGCAGGCGCACGTCGACCGCTTCCCCGGTCTCGTCCTCGTAGGTGGAGACCGCCTCGCCGCCGACCAGAACGCCGACCGCGCTCGCCACGGCGTTGGTGTCGAGCCCGGTCGCAGCGGCGCGCTGCCGGTCCACCAGAAGGCGGTACTCCGGCAGGTCCTGCTCCATCGAAGCCTCGAGGTCCACGATGCCGCGCACGGTGTAAAGCTCGCGCTTGATCTCGCCCGCGTACTTCTTCAGGGTCGGGATGTCGTCGCCGCGGATCCCGATCTGGAGAGGCTTCTGGAACGCATCGGGATCTTCCTGCACCGACAGCTCGATGCCGGGGATCTCTTCGAGGCGCCCCCGCTCCTCGGAAAGAAACTGTTTGAGGCCGACCTTTCGCTTGCTCCGGTCCACGAGCTTGACGAAGACCATCGCGTTGCGGACGGTGTCCGCGTCGCCGGCACCGATGGTGGCGTAGGTGTACTTCACCTCTTTTCGCTCGCCGAGCGCCTTGAGCACCTGCTCGAGGCGGGAGCGCGTTTCGGCGATCGAGGACCCCGGCGCGGTCTTGAAGCGAACCACGAACTCGCCCTGGTCCATGGGCGTCATGAACTCGGTCTGCAAGACGGCGAATACCGCGAGGCCGGCGGCAAACGTCAGGGCAGCCGCTCCGACCACGATGGCGCGGTGGTCGAGCGCCCACCCAACCAATCGCTTGTAGCGGTCGGCGGTGCGCTCGAACCAGGAGTTGAAGCCATCCAACCAACGCTGCAGGAAGTTACGAGCGCCCGTGCGCTCGATGTCGGGGTCGTACCAGCGCGAGGAGAGCATCGGGTCGAGCGTGAACGAGACGAACAGCGAAACCAGCACGGCAAACGCCACCGTGAGGCCAAACTGGAAAAAGAACCGTCCGATGATCCCCTTCATGAACGCGACCGGGACGAACACGGCGATGATCGACATCGAGGTCGCGAGCACCGCGAGCCCGATCTCGCTCGTGCCCTCGCGCGCGGCCGTGAGGTGGTCCTCGCCGTGCTCGAGGTGGCGCACGATGTTCTCCCGCACGACGATCGCGTCGTCGATGAGCAATCCGATCGCGAGAGATAGCGCCATCAGCGTCAGCGTGTTCAGCGTCATGTTGAGGAAATACATGACGATAAACGACGAGATCACGGAGATCGGCAGCGTGAGGCCGGTGATCACGGTCGAGCGCCACGAGTTCAGGAAGCAGAACACGATCAGGATGGTGAGCAGACCGCCCAGCACGAGCGTGGTCTGGACGTCCCTCACGGAGTCGCGGATGAACACCGAGCTGTCTCTCACGATCTGGATCTCGGTACCCGCCGGCATCTCCTTTCCGAGCTCGGCAACCGCCTTCTTGACGGCGTCCACGACCTCGACCGTGTTGGCCTTGGTCTGCTTGGTGATGTCGAGCGCAACGGCCGGCTCGCCGTTGATGAGGGCGAGGGTGCGCTGCTCCTCGACGCCGTCCACCACGGTGGCGACGTCGCCGAGGGAGATCGGCTGCGTGCCGCGGTGGGCGATCACCATCGCGGGGTACTCGTCGACGTTCACGGGCTTTCCCGACACCCGCAGCGGCATCTCGCTGTTGCCCCGGTTGAGGCGTCCAAGCGGCGTGTTGACGTTCTCCGACTGCAGACCGACCACGACCTCGTTCACGCCCATGCCGAGAGCGTCGAGACGTTCTGGGTCGAGGTTCACGGCAACCTCGCGTTTGGACGACCCGACGAGCTTGGCCTTGGCGACACCCGCAATGCTTTCGAGCCGGCGCTTGATCTTGCGGTCTGCGAGCGTGCTCAGATCTCGGGGGTTGAGGATGTTCGAGCGCACCGCGAGCGAGACGATCGGCATGGCGCTGAAGTCGAACTTCTGGATGACCGGTTCCTTCATTCCTTCCGGAAGCTCGCGCCTGATCGCGTTGATCTTGGCGCGGGCCTCCTGGGACACTTCGTTGATCTTGACCTCGAGCTGAAACTCGACGGTCACGCTCGAGAGGCCTTCGCGGGAGACCGACTGGACGTGCTTGACGCCCGAGATCGGATTGACGGCCTCCTCGATGCGCTTGGTGACCTCGCGCTCGACGGTTTCCGGGGAAGCGCCGGGGAACTCGGTCGTGATCGACAGCACCGGGATCTCGACGTCGGGCATCATGTCGATGGCGAGCCTCCGGAACGAGAACGCGCCGAGCGTCACCAGCGCCAGCATCATCACGGTGGCGAAGACGGGCCGCTTGATCGAGAGGTTGGAGAGGAACATGGGCTAGACCCCCTGCGCCGGAGCGACCTGGACCCTGTCGCCGGGCCGGACGTTGAACCCCCCGCGGGTCACCACCTTCTCGCCCGCGGCCACGCCCGAGACGACCTCGACCGCGTCGCCGGTGGCCTCGCCGGTCCGCACCGTGCGGCGCTCGACGGTGTCGCCGGTGACGACGAAGACCTCACCGGTGCCGTGCTCGACGTCCCAGGAAACCAGCGCGATCCGCGGGATCTGGAGCACGCCGTCGCGCCTGCCGGTGCGGATGCGTCCCTTAACGAACGTGCCACCCCGCAGGTCGCCGTCCGGGTTGGGCACGTCGGCCATCACCTTGACCGAGCGGGAGACCGGGTCGGCCGACGGGTTGATGTGCATCACGCGGCCGGCAAACGTTTTGCCCGGATACGCATCGACCGCGAAATCGAGCTCCTGCCCCACCTGCAAGGCTGCGGACCGGGCCGAAGGGATGAGAACGGTCAACTCGAGGACGCGGTTGTCGACGATCCGGAACATCGGATCGCCGCTGCCCATGTTCTCGACCCGGTCGCCGACGTTGACCGCACGCAGGGCAACGATCCCCGCCATCGGCGACCGGATCACCGCCTTCGCGTAGCGAGTCTGGGCGACCTCAAGCTGGGCTGCGGCCGCCTGCGCAGCTGCCTGGGCGGCCTCATCCGCCGAGCGGGCGTCGTCGAGGCTCTGCTGCGTGAGGAGGCCGCTCTCCTTGAGGTTGACGGCGCGTTCGAGCTCACGCCGCGCGCGCGTCGCGTTGACCTCGACCTGCAGCGCGGTGGCCTTCGCCGCCTGCAGCGTCGCGTCCGCCTCGCGCGTGTCGAGCTTGGCGAGCGGCGTGCCCTTGTCCACGTGAACCCACTGGGTCACGTAGACCTCCTCCACCACCGCCGTGAACTCCGACTTGACGTCAGCGAAAAATTTCGGCTCCAGGGTGCCCACCACCTCGATCGCGAGATCCAACGCCGTCGCGGTTGCCGGCGTCACCTCGACCGCCACCGCAGGCTTCGCGCTCTGCCGATCTCTTCCTTCGCCCTTGGCGGAGCAGCCAAGTGACAGGAGAGTCAAACCCAGCACCGCCGCCGCAATCGTCCTTGTTGTCGTTGTCATCGCCCGAACTCCTTTGCGCTATTGGCGCGGATGCCGTTGAAGACGACCTGCAACAACCGAGCGAGCCTCTCGCGCCCGAATTCCGTCTCTGGATGGCAGAGGCTCATCCCGCGCGCGACCTCGAACGGGCCGACGAGCGCCCACGCGAGATCTTCGGGATCGCCCTGACGGAACTCGCCCGATGCCATGCCCTCGCGGACGAGGCCCGTCAGCATCTCGATGAAACGTTGATGAATCGCCTCGAAGTCAAAGAACGGGGCGCCCTGGGGAGGGCCGTAGTAGAAGCCGTCCAGCACCCGCATGACGTCGAGGTGCTCCAGGATGAGCGCGAACATGCGGTCGAGGAAGCACATGATCCGCTCGGTGGCCGTTCCGTCGGCGGTGAGCGCGGTGCGCGCCGTCGCCTCGAACTCGCCGAGCGCGTCGGTCATCATCGCGAGGAAGAGCCCTTCCTTGCTTCCGAAGTGGTAGTAAAGAACCGGCTTTGTCACGCCTGCCGACTCGACGATCTCGCGCACGGTGGTGGCCGAATATCCCTTGCGCGCGAAAAGGCCGATTGCTGCCGTCACGAGCCGAGCGCGCACGCTGTCCTCGGGGCGCGCCGGAATCTTCGGGATCCTCTCCATTCCTGCCTCCATGCCGGGCAAAAGCGTCGAGCCTTCAGAGGCTCCGTGTCTACCTACCGGTAAGTATACAGGCCGGATCATCACTGTCAATTAACTACCGATCGGTAGGTAACCTAGACCGCATACGCCGTGCCCATCCGACGGGTTTCATTTCGGGGCTCTGACAGAGCCTGAGGCGTCTCCCGGCACCCCCGATACGTGCGAAGAGCCTCCGAAAGGCCCTATCCGAACGGGATGGCCCTAGCGCCAACGGACACGCGGTCATGGTCAGAGCGACGACGGCGGCCGGCAGGCATGCCCGCCCCGCCTCCGAATCGGCCGGACACACCCCGTACTGCGGCGGAGCAGGACGGCCGCGCCAGGAAACGCGGGCTTACACGACCGGCAACTGGGATGTGCAGTGGGCGCAGCGGGTCGCCTTGATCGGGACCGCCGACAGACAGTACGGGCAGTCCTTCGTGTTGGGGGCGGCCGGCGCGGGCTCCTTCTTGAACCGGTTGACCTGCTTGATCAGCAGGAAGATCACGAGCGCCACCAGAATGAAGTCGAGGATCGTATTGAGGAAGGCCCCGTAGCCGATGACCGGTGCCCCGGCTTTCTTCGCCTCAGCAAGCGACGTGTAGCCGGTTCCCGACAGGTTCCAGAACAGGCTGGAGAAGTCCACCTTCCCCATCAGGAGACCGATCGGGGGCATGAACACGTCGTTCACCAGTGACGTGACAATGCGCCCGAAGGCCGCACCGATGATGATGCCCACCGCCATGTCCAGGACGTTGCCCCGCATGGCAAACTCTTTGAACTCTTTCAGCATTGGAACCCCCTCGACTCGAGTTCTGAGCATTCTACGCCCAGGGCTCGCCTCGGTGCGACCGTGGGAGGTGCGCACCCGACGCGACGCCCGAGAGACTCCAGCTGACACGCGCGGCGAGCCCCGACAACGAGGCGATTAGCCAAGCCGAAGGCACGGCGGTGCCTCCGCTATACTCCCGCCGCATGCGCGAGGCGTGGATCACTGGCATCGGGCTGGTCACCGCCCTGGGGCCAGACCGAGAGACGACGTGGCGACGACTGGTGGCGGGAGAGAGCGGCATCGGGCCGCTCACGCTTTTCGACCCTTCCGAGTTCAGGACCAGCATCGCCGCCCAGGTGGACGTCTCGGGTCTGGCGATTCCGCTGCTGCAAGGCCTCCCGATTCGGCACACCAGCCGGGCGAGCCGTTTTGCGCTCGCGGCTGCCGCCGAGGCCATGCGCGACGCCGGATTCCAGACCGTCGAAGCACACCCCTGGGCGCTGGTTCTGGGAGGTGGAACCGCCGGACTGTTCGAAGCCGAGGCGTTCGTGGCGCGCCGGTTGCGTGGCGGCCCGCTGGTCAGGGGGCTCGGAGAGCTCGTCGAGGTGCCCCAGGACGCTCCCACCGACCGGATCGCGCAGGCGTTCAACGTCACTGGGCCGCGAATTACGGTGACGACCGCGTGCTCCTCCTCCACCATCGCCGTGGGCCTGGCCGCCGAGCTAGTGTGCGACGGCGAGGCGCCGGTGGCCCTCGCCGGGGGCACGGATGCTCTCTGTCGCCTCACATATGCGGGCTTCAATTCGCTTCACGCCGTGGACACTGAACCTGCGAAGCCGTACGACCGCAGACGGAAAGGGCTCTCGCTCGGCGAGGGGGCGGCGGTGCTCGTCGTCGAGGACGCGTCTCATGCCCGGGCGCGAGGCGCGAGACCGTACGCGCGCGTTCTCGGCTATGGCGTCACGAACGATGCCTTCCACATGACCCAGCCGGAGCCATCGGGGGCCGCCTGGGAGCGTACGGTTCGCGCCGCCCTCGTGGATGCGGGCGTGAGCGAGACGGATGTCGACTACATCAACGGCCACGGCACCGCGACCGAGCAGAACGACCCCGCCGAGTGTGCCGCCTACCGAAGGGTCTTCGGGGGGCGGCTGGCCGACCTGCCGGTCTCCTCGGTCAAGGGCGCCGTCGGTCACTGCCTCTGTGCCGCCGGCGCGATCGAAGCGGCGGCGACCGCCCTGGCGATCGCCCGCGCCATCGTGCCGCCGACCTCAGGGTTCGCCGAAGCCGACCCGGCGTGCCCCGTGGATGCCGTCCCAGACAAGGGGCGGAGCGGAGACATCCGCGTGGCGCTCTCGTCCTCGTTCGCTTTCGGGGGTAACTCGGCCGTGTTGGTCCTCGGGAGAGCCACCTGAGCGGCGGCCCCATCTTCGTCCGCTCCGCCGGGGCGGTGACGCCCGCGGGGATGGGTATCCCTGCACTGCTGCGAGCGCTCGCCGAGCCGGGGTTTCAGGCAGCGCTTGGTTTGGCTCGACCGGACGGTCCGTCGTTGCCTGTCGCGGTTTGCCGCGATTTTTCCACCGCCAACGTGCTGCCGCCGTTGGTCGCCCGCCGGCTCGACCGTCCCTCGCGCCTGCTTGCGGTGGCGGCACGCGAGGCCCTCGCAGCGTTTGGCGACCAGTTCCCGTGGGAGCGAGAGCGGGTAGGCATCACGGCCGGCACCTGGAACGCAGGGACCTCGGCACTCCTCGAGGTGCTGCGAACGGTGTTCCTCGCCTCCCCCGACGAGGCCCCGCCCGCGCAGTTCCCATCGACGGTGGCCAACGCACCCGCCAGCCAGTTGGGCATTCTCGAGAAGTTGGGGGGCCCCAACATCACCTTCGCCGAGAAGCAGGTCGGCGGCCTGAGGGCGATTGCCGAAGCGGGCCGGATGCTCCTCGCCCGGCGGGCCGATGCGGTGCTGGCGTGCGGCGCCGACGAGGCCGATTGGCTCAACGCCGAGGGGTATCTCCGACTCGGGGCGCTGCGGACAGACGGCCACCCCGGGATGGTGCTCTGCGAGGGCGCGGCCGCGCTCGTCCTCGCACGCGACCCCGGATCGCAGCCCCTGGCTGCCCTCGCCGGCTGGGCGTCCGCAGCCACCCCCGCCCCTCCCTACAAGTACCCGGACGGCCCCTCTTCAGTCGTGCAGGCCTGTACCACGGCCATCGCTCGGGCGGGGATCACGCCGCGCGACATCGATCTCGTGGTCAGCATGGCGAACGGCATCCCAGCGCTTGACGAGCTCGAGCTGACGGCTCTTGCGCAGGTTCTCGGGCCGTACAGGCCGGCAGCCGTCGGGGCGTCCGAGCGCTTCGGCGAAGGCGCCGCGGCCGGGACGTTGCGGGCGCTGATCGCGGCGCTCGCAGCGGGGGGCGCCACGACCCCTGCTTGGGATCCACCCCCGCACCTCGCCGGAGCCGGGTTCCCGACCGCCACCGGCCGAGCGCGCACCGTGCTGGTCGCTGCCCTCGCGGGCGGCGGCTCGGCGCTCGCGCTCGTCTTCACCGCTGTCTAATTACCTAAACAGAAGTGCTTTATGTACCAAACCCTGGATGCCAGTTCGGTCAAGCAAGAAACCACGTTTCCAGCGTATGGACGATCTTCCCGACGTGGGTCCCAGGCCAGTAGACCCTCTCGCATCCCCGGCACGCCACGAACCGGTCGGCATGCGTCGCAACATACGGGGGAACCCGGTCGATCACGGCCTCGCGCCCGATCTCCTCGAGCAGTCCGTTGCAACACGAACAGCGAGTGAGGAACCGCGACGGGTGGGCGGCCAAGGGCAGACGCCCCCGCAACTCCGAGACCTGTTTCCCGGCCGCGCGCTCCCGCAGCAGCAGCGCGCGCGGTCCCGCCATCCCTGCCAGTTCACGATCGCATGTGAGTAGCCAGCGGTTGTCCGCGCGCGCCTGCCCCGCAAGCGCGGGACCTGGCACGTCTGGGTCGAATGAGACGTCGTACCCGGCAAGGCGCAGCCAGCGTGCGAGCCGGCCCAGCATCGCGTCGCAGGCGAAGCGCAACTCGTCCACCCTTTGATTCTAGGATCCTCGCCGGAGGAGGTGCGACCGGCACGAGGCAACAAGCCGGCACCACGCCGTAGGCATTTCGACCTGAGGTGCAGCACCATTCCGTAAATCATTGGAAGGAAAACGGATCTCACACGAAACTGACCGCCCTGCGCTTGCACCCGTACCTGCGCGATAGCCGACGTCCCTGCCTTCGAGAGACCTTCGGTGTGCTAGCATTCCCTCGGATGTGGTCTGCAGCCCAACAACCTTGGAGGTGTCCATGATGCCGATGCAACAACTGCGCGAGCAGATGGCGGAACAGGACCCTGAGTACCGTCGACTTCTCGAGGAGCACAGCAAACGCGCCAGGCGTCTCGACGAGTTGACCCGCAAGGGCTGGCTCACCACCGAGGAAGACCAGGAGGAGAAGCGTCTCAAGAAGGAGAAGCTCCAGCTCAAGGACCAGATGGAAGCCCGCCTGCGCAGCCGCAGCAAGTAACCTCCGATGGTGCCGTTCGCCCCGGAAGGCTATCCCTTCGTGCTGGTCCCGGCTCTTGCTGGGATCTTCGCATGGGTGTTCGGCTACCCGACATTGACGGTCGTCTTTGTCCTGGTAGGGTTGGCGTGCGTCGTGTTTTTCCGAGATCCCGCCCGCAATTCTGACGCACCACCCGAGGCCATCCTGGCGCCAGCCGACGGACGGGTGCTCTTGGTAAGACCCTCACCCGCAGCGCTGGCCGAGCGAGGCCTGCCGACGCAGATCTCGATCTTCATGTCGCCGGCAAACGTGCACGTGAACCGGGCGCCGATCGCCGGGAAGGTGCTCGAGGCGCGCCACGTCCCGGGCAGGAAGCTGCCCGCGTTCCGCGACAAGGCTTCCGATCTCAACGAGCACAGCTTTGTCGTGATCGAGGGAGCGTACGGGCTGCTCGCCTACAAGCAGATCGCCGGCGCCGTCGCGCGTCGCGTCGTCTGCGACCTCCAGGCAGGGCAGTCGGTGCGCCGGGGTCAACGCGTAGGGCTCATCAAGTTCGGCTCGCGCGTGGATCTCTTCCTCCCCGCGGACGCAGCGGTGGCGGTCGCGCCCGGCCAGCGGACTCGCGCCGGGGTCACCGAGGTGGCCCGCATGGCCGCTCGGGAACAACCATGAGAGTCGCACGACCGCGCCACCACCGCGCCGCCCGGCGCCCGGGCGGCGAGTCCCTGAGGAAAGGCATCTACATCCTCCCGTCTCTCTTCACCGTGGGGAACATGCTGTGCGGCTTCGCGTCCGTGCTGTACGCGCTCCACGACCAACTCGAGCGCGCGGGATACCTCATCATTCTGGCAGGGTTGTTGGACGGTCTCGACGGGCGGATCGCGCGGCTGACACACTCCACCTCGGAATTCGGGAAGGAGTACGACTCCCTCGCCGACGTCATCAGCTTCGGGATCGCCCCCGCGATCCTCGCCTACCAGTGGGGACTGCGCGGCGTCGGAAGATGGGGATGGGCCGTCGCGTTCCTCTTCCTCGTCGCGGGCTCGGTCCGCCTCGCTCGCTTCAACGTCAAGTCGGGCGTCACCGACCGGCGTTTCTTCACGGGGCTCCCGATCCCCGGTGGAGCGGGGGCACTAACCCTCATGGTGCTGGTCGCCAAGAAGTTCGATCTCGTGGTGGACCGCCCGATCGCGATCGCCGCCGCCATCTTCGTGCTCCTGGTTTCGGTGCTGATGGTCTCGACGGTCCCGTACAGGTCCGGGAAGGAGTTCAACCTGCGCCAGCGATGGCCGGCGACCGCTTTCTTCCTGATCGCCGCCGTTGTCGCGGTGCTCGCGTTCACGACCGTACCGGCGCTGGCGCTCCTGCTCGGCGCGTACCTCGTGGCGGGGCCGGCAGAATTCGTCGTTCGCCACCTCCGCCGCAGAACGGCTGCCCCACCGGCGCCGCAGAATCAGGTGACCAGTGCGATCAACTCATCCGAAAATCCTGACCATCCTTGACCCCACGTCCCTGCTGGGCCGGGGGGTGGCGGAACGGATCGCGCGCTCGCTGCCCCAGGTGCGCCGGCGGATGTTCCACACGGCCGAGGAGCAGGAACATCTGATCGCCGAGGTCGCGGAGGAAGCCGCGCTCGTGCCGCCCCTCGCAAGTCCAGACGACCTTGACGGTAGCGACGCCGTGCTGGTCACGGCGCAACCGTCGGCCGCAACCTGTGGGCTGCTGCTCGACTGGCTGCGCCGCCACCCGAGCGTCGCTCTCCTGGACTGCACCCAACCCGGTATCGCCGGAAGCGAGGCGTGCTGCGTGGCCGACCGCCTGCCCGCCGAGCGCCCGGCTCGTCCCTGGTATCACCTCGCCGACCCGGCCCTCGCTGCGCCGTTTCGTTTCGTCGCGGCGCTCGCACCTCTCGAGCCCGAGGCGCTCCACCTCACGGTGGTGTGCCCGGTCGCGGCGCGCGGGGCCGAGGCGCTCGACGAACTGGCGGCGCAGGGGGCGACCCGCCTGTCCGGCCATCCGATGCACCGGCCCGACCGTCTCCCCGCTGTGCTTGCGTTCGACTTGGCGCCGGCCGGAAGCGGTCGATCCGCCGGCCTCGAGGCCCAACTCGGCGAGCTCTTCCCCCAGCTCGAGTGCAGGGTCCACGCAATTGACGCAGGGGTGTTCCACGGATACCTGGCGACGGTCCTGGTGCGGTGCGGCGCCATGCCCTCGCCGCAACGCCTTCGATCGCTCGTCCGCGCCACTGCTGATATTCGCCTGGCACAAACGAACAAGGTTCTCACGACGACCGAGGCGGTCGAGCGCGGGTCCGTCATCGTCTGTGGCGATCTTCAGGCCAAGGGAAACTGGGTTAGCGCCTGGCTGCTCGCCGACGGGTTGGCCGTCGGGAACGACGCGGTTATGGAGTTGTTGAGCTCGCTCAACGCCTGCTGAGGGCCACTGGTTCCAGCGGTCCGATGACGTCCGTGCCGTCCCCGAGGCGAACGTGCCACCGCGCGAGCACGTCTCGCGGACGCGAGAGGAACGTGACCAGCGCCCCAGTCACGCGTGCCTGCGGTGGAATGAAGACCAGGAAAAAGCGGATCGCCGTGGCGTCGCGAGCTACGGTGAGGTGCCACGAATCGTCCGCTCCCACGCGCCCGTACTCCATGCCTCCGAAATCGCCAAGCTGCACATCGCGCACCTCAGTCCCGGCAAAACGGAGCTCCACCCAGTTGCCTGTCGTCGCCAGCGCACTCGCTTGAGCCGTAGGGTTCGTCAGCGCGACCCGCATTGCAGTCGGCCCGGGCCACTCAGCCTCGACGTGCGGACGCGGGTAGGGGCTCTCACCTCGGAGATATTCGAAGAATGCTCCGCGGCTCATGCCAAACGTCGGCTCCGCGTTGGGAAGGCCGACGGTGTCCCACCCTTCGAGCAGGGGCCGGACAGGCCGCAACAGCATCCCGAGGTCCCGGTGATATGTGGCGGTGTCCACCATCTCGACCGTCACGCTCTGCCCCACGGCCAGCGACACGCCACCCCAATCCAGAGGTTTGCGGAGGCGAAACACACTGCCGCGCTCGCCCGGGTTGAAAGCCGCTGCTTCCCCGCTCGATAGCATCGCGAGCGAGCCTCCGCCCGGGCCGGGTGGTGGCTCCACCCGCGGAGCGACCACGACAGCAACGCGGTACGGGAGTCGCGTCTCGTCCAGCGCATCGAGGGCAGCCAGATCGTCCTGCAGGGTCGACGCCGGAAATCCGAGCGCCGCCGGGTTCCCGAAGGCGACCGCAACCGGACGAACGCGGGGCCACCCCCCCTTCGGCAGGTGTTGCGTGAGGTCCTGCGCCGGCAGCGCCACCTCGACGGGACGATGCAGGCGCGCCGCGACCCCCGTCGCGAACCCGGAAAGCCCCGGAAAGAACCTCCGCGAGATCAGGAGGAGCCCCTCGGATTTGGTCACGCCGCGCTGTACGGGTGTGAACTGCGTGGTGAAGCTCTCCGGATCGCCGCTCGCTTTGCCCGACCCTTCAACCCATACCAGCGTTGTCACCGGCCAACCCGCGAGCGCGGAGAGGTCGGCCGGCTGTGCCAGGGTAAATCTGCACGAACCCTCACCCAGCTCGACCCGGCCCACCGGCAGGACGACGCCGGTCACCCCCGCGGCACGCAGGTTTGTGAGTGCGCCCTCGTCGGGCACCCCGCCAAGAAGCCAGACGCGGTGGCTGAGCCGGCGCGGGCCCTCCCCTGCACCACCCGTAACGGCCAGCAGCAGGGCAAAGGCCGCAGCCAATCGCATCCTCACCATCGTCGCCATGCTACCAGCCCTGCACTCTCTGCGGGAACACAAGCCTGATTTCGAGCCCCCCGTCGACGTTCTTAGCCTCGATGCTCCCGCCAGCCCGTTCGGCCACGCGCCGGACCACTGCGAGACCGAGCCCGCTCCCCTGGCTAGTCGTCGAGAAGTGAGGCTCGAACAACCTCCCCAGGAGATTGCTGGCGACACCGCCTCCGGTGTCACGGACCGAGAGGATGACTTGGTGCTCCAGCTGCAACACGCTCACCACGACTTCGCCGGTTTGCCCCGCCATCACGCGGGCGCTGTTCTCCAGAAGATGGCGCAGCGCGCGGCGGATCCATTGTGCGTCGGCAACGATCTCCGCCTCGTCCCCAATGACTCGCAAGGCAACACCGCGCTGCCGCAGGACCTCGTACTCGGCGGCCACCTCGCCGGCCAGTACCTTCAGCTGCATCGGGTACGGCTCCCAGTGCTCTAGCGATACCAGATTCGCGAAGCCCTGTGCCACTTCGCGGAGGTGCTCCACCCGCTCGAGTATCTGCTGCGCGGCCACCTGCGCCACAGCCGCGACCGCCTCCGGCCCGCGCCCGAGCGCCGTCTTCAGCTCTTCGGCCCACAACCGGATCGGGGTGAGAGGGTTCTTCACCTCGTGAGCCGCGATACGGGCGAGTTCAGCCAGCGACGACAGGCGCTCCGCTCGCGCGACTTCCGAGAGATCTTCCATCACGACGAGAACCCGCCCTGCCGCCGCTGGGAGTTGGAGCGCCGTCACGCGCCACAGCGCCTCGGGCGCGGCGACCGGGTGGACGGTGCCCTCCGCCCGGGCACCCCCAGCCGTGTGCGCCACCATCGCCGACACCTCCGGAGCGAAACACTCCGCAAGACCTGTGATCGTCCGTCCGCCCCCCAGCAGCTTCTCCGCCGCGGCGTTCGAGAGACCAACGTTGCCTTCGCTGTCGACAACCATCACCGCCGCGGACAGCGTCCCGAGCACGGTCTCCAGCAAATCGCGCCCACGCCGGAGCTCGTCCTCCCGGCGCTGGACCTCGCGGGCCATGGTCGTAAAGGCGCGGCCGAGGGCTTCGACGTCCTCGTCACCTCCAGTCTCGATCTTCGCGACAGGTTCGCCACGCTCTAGGCGGTGGGCCGCGCCGACCAGCCGGCGGAGGGGGCGCCCCAACCGGCGGCCCAGACGCTCCGCAGTTCCGAGTGCCACGAGCATTGCGAAGATGCCGGTGATGACGAACCACTCCCTGGGGGAGGGGCTGCGGCCCATCGCCTGCAACCGCAGCCCCACCACGCCGACCACGACGGCTTCCCCGCCTCGCATCGGCGTAAACACGCTCGTCTCGTCGCCCTCGACGACGACCAACGGCTCCTGCCAACCACGGACCGAGCGGACGTACGCCTCGGGCGGCGGGAGCCAGGGGACCTTCCCCACCGCGGCGAGATCGGGCCTTGTGGAGGAGACGAGCTTCCCCGATCGGTAGACGGCGACCGCTCCTCCCAACTCGCGAACGAGCCACGACGTGCCTTCCTCCCAGCGCTCCGTTGCCAGCAGTTGGCTAATCGCGCGCGCAAGCTCCAGGCGAGCTTTCTCTTGCTGCCGGTCCCACTGCCGAGGCAGCAGCTGACCCAGCAGCAGCACCGGTAGCACAGCAGCGGCCACCGACAGCACTCTCATCCTTCCGCCGAAGGTCCGGCGGTGCGCCCACCATCTGAGCCAGCGCCGGCGCCGCTCCCACACCGTGAGCGGGAACACACCCCAGAGGGTGAGCGCTGCCAGGAGAAGTCCCGCCTCGGCCATTGGAGGCCGGACCCAGGGGACAACGAGTACGGTGTCCTTGTGGGCGCGGAGGTAGGCTTCAAAATCCCGCTCCCCGATGCCGACGCTGGCCCAGAGGTGACCGGCTGCGAGCGTCTTTCCGACGATCGAAGGTGAGAGAGGGCGGAACGTCGCGCCGCGACTCCTCGGCACTCCGGAGCGGTCCACCACCGCGACCGGAACCTCGATCCCGGCCGCGCCGAGACCGGCAAGGAGGTCGCTGGGAGCAGGCGGCGCCAGGATCGCCACCTGCCAGCCGTTGGGCAGGGAGCGCGATGCCAGCTCGTGCGGCACTCCCTCGGTCTGGATAACGACCTCTCCCCAGCATCCCGCCTGCTCCCCGGCAGGATCGGTGAGAACCAGCGACGTGCCCGGGAGTGCCTGTTCCAGCCCCAGCCAGGTCGCAAGCCTACCCAGGACCACCAACCGTTCCCCCAGCTCGAGCCTCACCATTCTCGTAAGCGCCTCGTCGGGTAGCTGCGCCAGCATCGCCCGAGCAGGTGCTTCGACCCTACTGAGGCGCACGAGGGTTGCCTCGGTCGTGGCCACCAGGCTGACCTTCCGCGCGGCGTCGTCCCCGCCGACGACCAGACCGGCCGCAACGATCGCAGGCAGCACCAGGCCGCGACCCGGCAGTCCCCACATCGTGACGGCGGCAGTCCCGACCCCCATCAGTGTCGCGTCGGCCCTCACGACCCCGATTCCCAACGGTATCCAGGCCGCGATGCGGAGGGGCAACGGAACAGCCGAGCGCCCTCCTCCGACGCCACGTACGAGTGCCGCCATGGCCGCTACCAGCGCCCACCGCAACACGCCGGGCCAGAGGAGGCTCTCCGGCAGCGGCTCGATCCTAAGGACGTCGAACAGACCTGGAAGGGCCCAGGCCAGGCACCCCAGAGAGACGGCCCCGACCACCCGCACCGGCCACCCGCGGGGCAGCCTCGAAACGACCACAGCGGCAGCCGCCATGGCCGCGCCCAGCCACCACCCCTTTTCGAGCCATCCCATCAGCAGGAAGACGACCAGGCCGCTGCCAAGGACCGCGGCCACGGCGTCCCAACTGCCGAACGCAAGGACCACGAGCGCCGCGATCAGCACAAGCCCTGGCGCACTCCACGCCACCGCCCGAGCGGGGTGCACGTCGAAACTCAGCGAGAGTGCCGGAGCCGGGTGACTGGCTGACTCTTCAAGAATCGCCACGGCCAGCGCGCCTCGGCCGGCCCAGACACCGAGGACACTTCGCGCTCCCGATTCGGGCAACTGGGCTCCGGCAAGAATGGCTCCGAGCGGTTTCCCGCTTTCGAAGACGCTCTCCCGCCACCACACCCAGACGGTCCCGATCCCGGGTTCCGCCGCGACCGTTCGCTCGCCGAGCGGCCGCAGGTGCACTGGGAGCCGCGGTGACGGCCCCGCCCAGGCCACCGGAAGGCCGTGCTCGTCCACCACTACGAGCGTGTCGACGGGGATGGGCAGCGAGCGAAATGCGGCCGCGACCACAGGAAAAGGCGCTTCGGGCTCGGCTTCGCCTCCTCCCGCGTTGAGGATGCGGCGCAGGCGAGCGTCCTCGGACAACGCCGCGAGGGACTGCTGCAACTGGGCCGACCGGGAGCCCACCCGAGCCGTGAGTTCGGTCCGGCCGAGCTGCGCGGGGAAGAGAGCATCGATGCCAAGACCTGCCATCGCCAGCATCGCCAGCCAGGGCGCCCGCCGGCCAAGACGTGGCCAGGCGTAAGCGAGCCCGGCTGCCGCCACCGGGATGCGCCAGAGCAACGAGAGCGTTCCAAGTCCAGGCCACGGGCCCGCCGCCGCTGCAGCGATGAGTGCCGCGAAGATCCCCGGAGCGCTCAGGGCGAATCGGGGTCGGGCAGCATCGGGATCTTGACCCCCGTGCGGCGTGCGCAGTCGATGGCCTCCTGGTACCCGGCGTCCACGTGGCGCATCACGCCGGTGCCGGGGTCGGTGGTCAGAACGCGCTCGAGGCGCCGAGCAGCCGCTGGAGTGCCGTCGGCCACCACTACCATCCCGGCATGTTGCGAGTAGCCGATGCCGACTCCGCCGCCGTGGTGGATGGAGACCCACGTGGCGCCAGCAGCGGTGTTGAGCAGTGCGTTGAGGAGCGGCCAGTCGGAGATGGCGTCGGAACCGTCGCGCATCCCCTCGGTCTCGCGGTTCGGAGAGGCGACGGAGCCGGAGTCGAGGTGGTCGCGGCCGATCACGACCGGAGCGGATATCTCGCCCTTCGCGACGAGATCGTTGATGATCAGCCCGAAGCGCGCTCGCTCGCCGTACCCGAGCCAGCAGATGCGCGACGGCAGTCCCTGGAAGTGAACTCGCTCCTGCGCCAAGCGGATCCACCTGCAGAGCGCCTCGTTCTCCGGGAAGGTCTCGAGGACCGCCCGGTCGGTGCGCAGGATGTCGTTGGGGTCGCCGGACAACGCCGCCCACCGGAACGGCCCCTTGCCCTCGCAGAAAAGGGGGCGAATGTAGAGCGGGACGAACCCGATCACCTCGAAGGCGTTGCTCACGCCGGCCTTGAGCGCCTGGCCGCGGAGGTTGTTGCCGTAATCGAAGGTCACGGCGCCAAGGCGCTGTAGCGCGAGCATCGACCGCATGTGCTCCGCCATCGTCCGGTACGCTTCGGCCTTGTACCTCTCCGGGTTGCCGCGACGGAGCTTCGCGGTATCGGCGAGTGAAATCCGGTTCGGTACGTAGCCGTTGAGCTCGTCGTGCGCCGAGGTCTGGTCGGTGAGGATGTCCGGGATGATCCTTCGCTCGATCAGACGAGTCAGCAGGTCGGCCGCATTGGCGACGACGCCGACCGAACGGGCCTCGCCTCTGCCCTTCAGCGCGAGGGCGCGGTCGATGGCGGCGTCGATCCCGTCGACCCTCTCGTCCAGATATCCGGTAGCGAGGCGCTTGTCGATGCGCGCCTGGTCCACCTCCGCAGCCAGGAACGTCGCCTCGTTCATCGTCGCCGCGAGTGGCTGCGCCCCACCCATGCCGCCCAGGCCGGCTGTCACCACGAGGCGGCCGCGCAGGCTTCCCCCGAAGTGCTTGCGCGCCGCCGCCGCGAAGCACTCATAGGTGCCCTGAAGGATGCCCTGCGTCCCGATGTAGATCCATGACCCTGCAGTCATCTGGCCGTACATCGTGAGACCGAGCCCTTCGAGTCGGCGGAACTCGTCGGCGTTGGCCCAGTGCGGTACGAGGTTCGCGTTGGCGATCAGAACCCTCGGAGCATCGGCGTGAGTTCGGAAGATTCCGACGGGCTTGCCCGACTGCACCAGCAGGGTTTCGTCATCTTCGAGCACCTGGAGGCTGCGGACGATTGCCTCGAAGCAGTCCCAGCTCCGAGCCGCTCTGCCGCTGCCGCCGTAGACCACCAGATCCTGAGGGCGCTCCGCGACCTCGGGATCGAGGTTGTTCATCAGCATCCGCATCGCTGCTTCCTGGCCCCATCCCTTGCAAGAAAGCTCGCGCCCTTTCGGAGCACGTACCGTGCGAGCCTCAGCCATCGCTCACCCTCCCATCGCCGGGCGTCACTCCCGGGGCTGTGACATCGTAGCGCGTCCGGGGCGGATGAGCGCGCCCCGACTGGCCAGGCCCCTTGCGAACTCGAAGGCGCCTGGCGGTGCGGCGGCGATCGCCTCCCTGGCCACTGCAGCGCACAGTTCGGGCCGCGTCCAGAAGAGCACGCTCCCGCCGCCGCCGGCGCCGCACGCTTTGCCCGCCAGGGCGCCCGCACGGATGCCAGCGGAGAGGATGGCGGCGAGCGCCGGGTTCGTGACGGAGGGCGCGAGCGTGCTCCGGGCCTTCCATTCCCGGGCGATGGCGTGCCCAACCAGGCGCTCGTCCCCGGCCAGCAGGGCCTGCCTGCACGCGGAGGCCGCGGCGGAGATGGCGTCGAGCGCCCGCGCGACCGATGCGGCCTTCTCGATCCGCGCGCGGTAGACGTCCCAGTTCACCATGCCGGAGGCGTGCGTGATCCCGGAGAACAGCACGACAAGCCGGCTTGCGATCCAGTCGGTGCCGGCCGCGAGACGCTCGATCCGCTCGCCTCCGGGCTCGAGATGAATCGCCAGCACGCCGCCCTTGATGGCCGGAATGTAGTCCTGCACGCCGGTCGGCACGCCGAGCACCCGCGCCTCGAGGTCCCGCAGCAGTACCACGAAGCGGGGGACAGCCATCCGGCGGCCAGCAAGGGCCAGACACCCGCGCCCGAGAGCGACTGCAAACGCCGAGGAGGCGCCGAGACCGGAACCCACCGGCGGTTGGTCCAGCACCTCGAGCGCAAAACCGCCATCCGGCACCAAGTTGAAACCGATCGCTGCCGTGAGGTGTTGCGCCGCGTCGGCCTGCGTCAGCGTGAGCGGCTTTGTACCGGGCGCCGTGTGGAGGATGTTCCCCTTCGTGGCACCGCCGGGCACGAATCTCACCCGAACGCCTACCCTCAGCGCGGCATTGACCGTTATCGAGCCGGGGTGAAGGCAGTAGATCGGCCAGAGATCGAGGGTGCCCCCCGCGAGGTCGACCCGCGCCGGTGCGAACACCTCGAACGGCTCGTGACCGCAGGCCAGCAACCCCGAGCCGTGTCGTCCGCTCCTAGCCATGGAGCAGCGCGGGCGCGGCGCCCTGCAGGACAGCGAGACGGTTGGGGGAGAGCGGTCCCCCCGTTTGCAGGAAGGGCAATACCAAACGGGCCCAACTCACGAAGGCCGGAATCTCGTCCTTTGGAAGCGGTGGCGCAGGGTCCCGTCCGATCCCCGCGGGGTCGAGGTGCCGGCCATTCTGGGTCACGCGGTAGTCGAGATGGGGACCGGTTGCGAGGCCGGTCGCGCCCACATAGCCGATCACCTGACCCTGCTCCACACGCACGCCCTCGTGGATCCCGCTCGCGAACCTCGAGAGGTGCATGTAGGTCGTGAGGTACCCGCCGGGGTGACGCACCTCGACGGCGTTACCGCCTCCCCCATGCCAACCCTTGAACGATACGACGCCGTCGCCGGTGACCATTACGGGTGTGCCGACCGGGGCGCCGTAGTCGACACCCCAGTGCGGAAGCGTCACGCCGAGGATCGGGTGCATCCGGGCAGCCGAGTATCGGGAGGTGACGCGCGAAAATTTGAGAGGGGCACGCAGGAATTGCTTCCGCAGCGGGTTCCCGCGCTCGTCGTACCAGCTCGGCTTGGCTCCGCCAAACGCGTACCGCACTGCGGTGAAGCGCTTGCCGCGGTTCGTGTAGCTCGCGGCCACGACAGGTCCGTACGAGACCGTGCGGCCGTCGCTCCTGACGCGTTCCACCAGCAGGGCGAAGGCATCGCCACTGCGAACCTCCCGATGGAAGTCTATGTCCCACTGGAAGAGGTCCGCGATCTCGAGAGCGAGCGTGTCGCTCTCCCCGGTAGCCGTGACGGCGTCGAAGAGACTGGACCGCACGGTCCCTTCGACCACAATGAGCTCGCGCTCCACCGGTCGCTCCTCGCGGCGTGCTGTGATCAGGTCGCCGGACTTCTCGGCGACGACTGCAGCCCGCCAGTCGGGCGTCAGACGCAGCGTCTTGACGACCCCGTGAACGTCGATCACAGTCTCGCCGAGCAGACCGATCGGGAGGTTTCTTGGGTCGACGTGGCGCTGGACGGCGGCCAGCCACCCCTGGAGTTCCGAGGCTCCGATTCCCAGCCGATTGAGCAGGTGTCCCAGAGTCTCCCCGCTCGCGAGAACGCCCCGTTGCACGGCGGTGGGGGACACCAGCGGGACGACGGTGAGGAGCGGTCGAGGCCGGGAGTGCTCGCCGCCACCCGGGGCAGCCCATCGGGCGAGCAACAGGACCGAGACTGCGAGGGCGGCTAGGTAACGTTCTGCGACGCTCACCGTTTTGCCATTTTCCCAATCAGCGTACACACCTTGGCCGGATCGGAACCGCACTGTGCACGGATCTGACCGGTATTCTCGACGAAGAGAACTGCTGGGGCCCGCGCCACCCGAAAGCGTCGGAGCAACTCCCCTCGATTGTCGAGGACCCGGGGCAGCGCTCCCCTGCCGCTTGGGATCCTCCGCGCCACGTCGAGACGACGCTCCTGGCGGACAAGCACGACGCCGGGCCACCTGTACTGCTCGGCGGCCTTTTCGATTTCGGGAAGGAGCTTGGCGAAGTTGTTGCCTTCGGGCAACCACGAGTTCCAGAAAGCCACCACGGCCGGCCCCCGAGCAAGGAAATCCTGAAGCGAGAAACTGCTCCCGCCGGCGGTCACGACGTTGTCAGCGCTTCCAAGGAGTATCGCCGCCACAATCAATGGGCCGGAGATCACCATGACGCCGCCATGCTAGCAAAAGGCAAAGGGGCCTCGCGTGCGCGAGACCCCCAACTCAACGCTCAAGTGTGGAATGTCGTGTCAATGCACGAGCGTGCCGATGGCCTGCTCGGCAGAGGTCTTGAATAGGGTGTCGACGTCGAGATTCTCCGACCGCAGCCGGTGCGGCCTCTGGTGGAGGTAGTTGTACCGCACCCCGTACGACAGCAGCGCCTTCTCGAGCAGACGCCGGCCACGATACAGCCTCGACATCACCGTTCCGACCGGGATTGCCAGAATGTCCGCGATCTCCTTATAGGCGTACCCTTCGATGTCGGCCAGCAGCACCACCACCTTGTAGTTGTGCGGAAGCGCCACGAGCGCACGGCGAACCTCCGAGTCCAGCGTGGACTCCATCAGCTCGTCCTCGGGGGTGCGGGTGGCCCTGGCGTCGGTCGAGATCACGGCCGACTCGAACGTCTCTTCGAACTCCGCGAAATCCACCTGTGCCGGAAGCTGCTTGCGCCTCCGATACTCGTTGATGAACGTGTTCTTGAGGATCTTGAACAGCCACGCCTTGAGGTTCGTGCCCGGTTGGAACGAGGCGTAGTGCCGGTACGCCTTGAGAAACGTCTCCTGCAGGAGATCTTCTGCATCCTCCGGGTTGCGCGTCAGGCGCAGCGCGGTCTTGAATAGCTGGTCGCGGTAGGGAAGCTCGGCATCCCGAAAATCCCAAGAGCCTGCGTTGCTCATGCTCGCCTCCACGGTCCTGAATCGTAATTGAGTCAGAGTTCAAATGTCAAGACCTTGACAAAACATGGACGCGTTCGCAGCGTTCGCGCAGTGATGTCGCTCACGCGGCTCCCCACACCGACTGCTCTCACGAGAGGAACCGGAGGTCACAAAAGAACCAGACTGGTCTTCCAAGTATTTCTACAAAATTGACTTTGCATCCAGGACGTGGACAAAAGGACCCGGCCCGCCTCGTTGGGCGGCCCGGGCTGTGGAGAACTCGCGGCCGGAACCGGTCGCCACCGTCACGATTGGACGGCGGAACTGGCACTTCGGGCCGGCAGCCGGAAACGGGCGACAGCCTGCTGCCTGGCTACTTGCCGAGGATCATGAACGCGATGACGAGGGCGTAGATCACCAGTGATTCGATGAACGCGACGCCTAGCAACATCGTAATACGGACCGGGCCGGCCGCGCCGGGGTTGCGCCCCATGCTGGTGCACGCCGACGCAACGGCCCTCGCCTGGCCGAAGGCGCCGGCGAACGCAGCGATGCCGAGCACGAAAGCCGCGGCAATGAACTTCCAGACGTCACGCATGACAGGACCACCCGCACCGGTTTCGTCGGCCGCGATCGCGGGGACCGCAAGGCCCAACAGCACGAGTCCAATCATCACGTACAGCACCTGTTTCTTCATCGAAGTTCCTCCTTCGTCGTTTTCGCTCTCTCTAGTGCTCCTCGGCCACCGCTCCGGAGACGTAGACAGAGGTCAGCATGATGAAGATGAACGTCTGGATCATCGCGCCCAGCAACCCCAGCCCCATCATGGCCGGCACGAACAGGGGGAGGATGACGAGGAACATCCCTGTTGCCATGTGCTCGCCGAAGATGTTGCCGAAGAGCCGGAGTGTGAGCGAGAGCACACGCGCGAGATGCGAGATGATCTCGATCGGGACCATGAGTGGGAACAGCCACCACACCGGCCCCATGAACTGCTTGGCGTAGTTGAGCGGGCCCTGCCGTCGAATCCCGACGATGTTGTAGAACAGGAAGGTGGTCAACGCGAGCGCGAACGTGGTGCTCGTGTTGGCGGTGGGTGGCTGAAGGAAGAAGATGAGCCCGAACATGTTCGAGATGAAGATGAAGAACGTGAGACCGGCGACGAACGGCACGAAGTCCTTGCCGCGACCGTGCCCGATCACGTCCTCCATGAGGTTCGACAGGCCGGACAGCAGCAGCTCGAGGCCCTGTTGCAGCGTCGACGGGCGCTCGAGCGAGTAGCTGCGCCGCGCCCAGATCAGCAACACCGCAACGATCACCACCACCAGGAGCGCCATGATCACGTGGTCGGGCAGCCAGACTTCGGCCTCCCCCTCGAGCCCCATCGCCCGCTGCCAACCTGCCGGTGGAGCGCCGAGGAGCGCCACGAGCAACGCGTTTGCCGGGTGGAACAGGACCGAAAACTCGTGATGCACCGGCCTTCACCCCTCCTGACCGCCGCGGTCCGCGACCCTCATGCCAGCGATACCGAGGGCGACCAAAAAGCACGCGACGCCGACTGCAACGGACCACAACTCGATGCGCTCGCGCATCAGGTACAGCACCACGAACAACAGACCCCAGAGCGCCCAACGTGCAATGAGCAGCCCGACGGCTGCCCGTGTCACGTGGGGCCTCCCCGGCTGAAGCACCCCCTTGAGCACACCCTCCAGCCAGAGACCGTTGATGATACCGACCGCTGCGGTGACGGTCAAGGCGAGTGCGCTCCATGGTTTCCCGAGCCAGTTGACCACGGCGGCCGCCGCGAGGGTGACCGGAACCGCGACGGTCAGCGCCCGCCGGCTTAGCATGCTAGCGTTCGCCGTCGCGCGTCTTGCTCGCCTCGTCCTCCTCGCGGCCGATCCGCACGGCGGTCCGGAACGCATTGAGGAACCCCCCCGCGATGCCGCAGATGCTGAACGCCACGGTTAGCCAGGGCGCGGTGCCGAAGATCCGATCCAGCCATCTTCCCCAGAAGTAGCCGATCACGATCGCAATTGGGAAGGCGAGTCCTACCGACGAGGCGTCGGCGATGCGACGCAGCGATGCGGCCGCGCGCCCGCGCCGGTCGTCGCTCACGGCAGCCCCAACACCCCCACTGTGGCCCTTGCCGCCGCGAGGAACGGCGCGGGCAAAAGCCCGATCACCAGCACGGCAACGCCGCACGCCCAGACCACCCTCTCGGTCCAGGGCGCGGCCAGGAGTGTGGCTGGTTCTGCGTCTTCTCCGTCGCGCAGGTACATCTGCAGCACGATCCGGAAGTAGTAATAGAGCGAGACCGCCGACATCAGCACGGCAATCACCACAAGCACCACGTAGCCCGCATTGACCGCGGCCGCAAACAGGTAGAGCTTGCCCATGAAGCCGGCGGTTGGCGGGATGCCGCCGAGCGAGAGCATGAAGAGCAGCATCCCAAAGGCCGCGAGCGGGTGCTTGCGCGCGAGGCCGGCATAGTCCTGGACGGTTTCGCCCGCGTAGCCCCGGGACTCGAGCATGATCACGAAGCCGAAGGCGCCGAGGTTCGTCACCGTGTAGACCAACATGTAGAACAGCACGCTCTGAATTCCGGCCGGCCCGCCGGCTACGAGGCCAACCAGGGCGTACCCCGCATGGGCGATCGATGAGTACGCAAGCATTCGTTTGACGTTGTCTTGCGTGAGCGCGGCGATGTTCCCCCAGACCATGGTGAGAGCCGCGGCAGCCCCTACGAGCCATCGCCATTGCCCGTCGAGCGGCCCGAGTCCGCCCAGAAAGACCCGCAGGAACATCGCGAACGCGGCGGCTTTGGGGCCGACCGACATAAAGGCAGTGATCGGCGTTGGCGCGCCCTCGTACACGTCCGGAGTCCAGACGTGGAACGGCACGGCCGAGACCTTGAACAGGAAGCCGCACCCCAGCAGTGCCACTCCGACCAAGGTCGACTCCGAGGCGTGCCCACCTTTCAGCGTTCGCGCCAGAACCGCAAGGTCAAGGGTTCCCGTCGTGCCGTAGATCAGCGATAGGCCGTAGAGGAGAACCCCCGATGACATTGCCCCCAGCACGAAGTACTTGGTCGCTGCCTCGTGCGATTTGACCTCGCGGCGGAAGTAACCAGCGAGCACGTACGTCGAAAGAGCCATGAGCTCCAGGCCGACGTAGATCGTCGCCAAGTTCGTGCCCGAAGCCATCGTCATCATTCCGACCGTCGCAAAGAGGATCAGCGCGTAGTACTCGCCGGGGCGGGCGTCGTTGCGCCGAAGGTAGTCGAGGGACAACAGCACGGTGAGCGCCGACGAAAGCAGGAACAGGGCCTTGAAGAAGACCGCGAAGTGGTCGAGCGCGAACATCCCGGAGAAGAGCCGTGCCGCTGGGTCGGTGGCCGTTGCGGCCACCCCCAACGCCAAGGCGGTCGCAGCGAGGGACAGCACCGCCCCGGCGGCCAGGGCCCCGTGTCGGCGTTTCGAGGACGCAAGGCCAGCGAGCAGCACAACCATGGCCAACGTGGCCAGCACCAGCTCAGGGAGAAGGGCGATGAGGTCGGCGCGCATGACTTTAGTGCTCCTGGCCGGAGCCCGTCGGGAGCGGCGCCGCGAGTTGGGCGACCGGTCGGTTAAGGTAATCGGGGTCCACGGCTTGCACGACGCGATTGATCGAGGGCTCGAGGATCCTGAAAAACGGCTTGGGGTAGAGACCGATCCAGAAGCACAGGACGATCAGCGGGATCAGCGTCCACTGCTCGCGGAGGTTGACGTCCTTCAGGGTCTTGTTCTCCTCGTGGGTGATTCCCCCGAAGAACACGCGCTGGTACATCCACAGCATGTATGCCGCACCCAGCACGATGCCGGAGGCGGCCAGCACCGCCCAGGTGGTCGAGCGGTTGAATACACCCACCAGGATCGTGAACTCGCCGATGAAGCCGTTCAGCGTCGGCAGCCCAATCGAGGACATCGTGATGATCATGAAGAGCATCGCGTACACCGGCATTACCTTCGCGAGGCCGCCGTAGTCCGCGATCATGCGGGTGTGCCGGCGCTCGTAGATGATTCCGACGAGCAAGAAGAGCCCTCCGGTGGACAACCCGTGATTGATCATCTGCAGGACCGAACCCGTGAGCCCCAGCGGGTTCAGGGCGAACATCCCCAGCATTACGAAGCCGAGGTGCGACACTGAGGAGTACGCCACCAGCTTCTTCATGTCCTTCTGCGCCATCGCCACCAGCCCGCCGTAGACGATACCGATGATCGCCAGAGCCGCCACCCACGGCACCGCCTTGCGCGTTGCGTCCGGCAGTAGGGGCAGCGAGAACCGGATGAAGCCGTACGTTCCCATCTTCAGCAGGACGCCCGCCAGAATCACGGAACCGGCCGTGGGCGCCTCGACGTGGGCGTCCGGCAGCCACGTGTGGAACGGGAACATCGGCACCTTGATCGCGAAGCCGACAAAGAATGCGAGGAACACCCAGAATTGCAGGTTCGGTGGGATCTGCGGCGCGATCTTGAACAGCTCGGTCACGTCGAACGTGGGTGCGTTGCCGAGCCCCGGCAGACCGATCGCCTTCAGTCCGGTCGAGTTGTAGAAGTAGAGCGCAAGGATGCCAACCAGCATCAGGACCGAACCGACCAGGGTGTACAGGAAGAACTTAATCGCCGCGTACAGCTTCCGCGGTCCGCCCCAGACTCCGATGAGGAAGTACATCGGAACCAGCATTACCTCCCAGAACACGTAGAAGAGGATGAAGTCCAGTGAGATGAAGACCCCGAGCATCCCGGTCTGGAGCAGCAGCAGGAAAACGTAGTACTCCTTCTGGCGGTGGGTGATCGCGGAGAACGACGAGTACACTGCGATGAAGCCGAGCAGCGTAGTGAGCAGGATCAAGAGGACCGAGATGCCGTCCACGCCGACGTGGTACCTCGCGCCGACGGCCGGGATCCAGTCGCGCGCAAAGGTGAATTGGAACGCGGGCCCTGCGGGGTCGTACACGAACCAGAGCGGCAGCGAAAGGACGAAGTCCAGCCCCGCGATAACGGTGGCCACGGTCTTGATCGCCCTCGACTGATCCCGTTTCAGCAAGAAGATGATCGCAAACGCCCCGAGGAGCGGGACGTAGCAGATGATGTTCAGCAGGTTGGTGGCAAAGCCCATCGCATCCCCCTCAGAAACAGTTGACAGCTGACAGCTCACAGTTCACGGTTTCCCCACCCGGCCCGAGGCAGCGATGCCTGGAGCTTCTGGCTGTCAGCTGTCGGCTGTCGGCTGTCAGCCTCTCGGGCACCGCATGCAGCTCCGAACCGGGTACCAGCGCCATACCGTCTACCGGCCCAGCCACAGGGCCGCCGCGACCATCAAGGCGAAGCCCACGGTCATGACGAGCGCGTACCCCTGCACGACCCCCCCCTGGACGCGCCGCAACACGCGGCTCGCCCATCCGTAGGCGTCGGCCAGGAGGTTCACCAGCCCGTCCACTACGTTCAGATCAAAGAGACCCGAGAAGAACGAGGTCCCGACCGTGAGGTGGCGCGTCCCGTTGACGGCGCCGTCCACGACGCGGGCGTCGAACTCCCAGCAACCCTGCGCGAGCTTCACCGTCCCCGCAACCACGGTTGCGTCATACGCTTCGTCGACGTAGTACTTGTTGGCGACCGTCCGGTAGAGGGTGGGGAAGCGCTCGGCGAAGCGGGTCGGGCGCACGAACGCCTCGGGCCCGAAGTACCACCGTCTCGCCAGCGC
>Ga0182027_10002064_pt1 | contig 32771 bp, 30 predicted proteins | sample 712E1DmetaG_FD_121300 | JGI IMG/M metagenome (GOLD analysis project Ga0182027, IMG submission 121300) | Permafrost microbial communities from Stordalen Mire, Sweden - 712E1D metaG (Illumina Assembly) | ecosystem: Environmental > Terrestrial > Soil > Wetlands > Permafrost | place: Sweden...
AAAGGATTATTGGATTTTGTTGAAAAATACAGAAGCTTAACATCATTACCAAAACCTAATTTAAGCAAATTCACTATTGATAGTCTGTTGCTGAAATGCAAAATCCTCATGGAATCGAATATTCCCAATAATATAAAAATCACCACAAGTATTTATCCTGAAGATATTGCAATAGTAGCAGACTATGCCCAGGTTGAACAGATTCTTATAAATTTAATAAAAAACGCTATTGAAGCTTTATCCAATAAAAAGAACGGAACAATTCACCTGAAAGCATTCTATGCCGATAATGGTACATTAATTCAAGTTGAAGATAATGGAATAGGAATATCCGGTGATATTATTGAAGATATTTTTGTACCATTTTATACAACCAAAGAAAATGGTTCAGGAATAGGATTAAGCTTGTCAAAGCAAATAATGCAAAATCATTATGGCACAATTTCAGTGAACTCTGCTCCTAATAAGGGATCTAAGTTTACCTTAAAATTTCAATTATAACTATCCACGGACTTTTTTTGGTAATATTTTTTGGCATATCACCAAAACATGTCCATTCTTTTCCTTAAATAGGTATCCATATCAAATAACTAAGTCCACAAAAAGTTGAAAACTATAATAAAATGTAATATAATATTGTATTGATAATATGACATATAATAGAATAATTAGATTCTCACCCCGACACTTTAAATTAATAGACCTTGTAAATCAATACATTACAACGGTCTTTTTGTTAGTAGTAGAAAAAGCAGTAGAAAAATATTTGTAATTCTCTCAGGTATATTTTTTATACCTACGTCCTTTTACATCCCTTATCTTTGTATATTTGATTTGTGAAAATCGATTTAAATAAAGGTACTCTTTAAGGATTTATCTTTTAACGAAGGCAAGGAAAAAGAAATGATTGAAATAGTGGGTAGTAAACTTGGGAAATCAAAACAGGAATTACTTAAGATTATTATAACACTATGATCAGATCCAGTCATAAGGTGTTTCCTGGTAAACATAATAGTTCAACCAGTTTACAAAAAACAAATTGGAATTAGCACGCCATTTTACAACAGGTTTTGCTTTTGGATTATTATCAGGATAATAATTTTCCGGAAGATCAATAGCCAATCCTTTTATCAGATCACGTTCATATTCATCTTTGAGTGTATTTGAATTATACTCAAAATGGCCAGTAACAAAAATCTGCCGGCTGTTTTTTGAAATAACCACATGAACTCCAGCTTTTTCCGACCAGGCAGCCAGCGTCAGACCGGGATGCTGTTGAATATCTGTTATCCTGTTTTCTGTATAACGCGAATGAGGCGTAGGGAATGTATCATCAAAACCCCGGAATAATGGTATTTTATTATCAGTAATCTGGTGTTCAAATACTCCGAATAATTTTTTCTCTAACGGATATTTTTGAATCCCGTAATGATAATATAAACCTGCCTGGGCCCCCCAGCATATATGCAAAGTGTTGGTTACATTTGTTTTGCTCCAGTCCATTACCTTTGAAATATCATTCCAGTAGTCAACTTGCTCAAATTCGAGATTTTCAACAGGAGCTCCTAATTATCAGACCATCATAACGTTTGTGTTTAATCCTGTCAAATGTTTTATAAAAAATATTTAAGTGTTCTTTAGATGTATTTTTTGAATCGTGTTTATCCATATAAAAAAAGTCAAGTTCTATCTGCAGCGGAGTATTTGACAGAACTCTTATAAAGTCGGTTTCAGTTACAATTTTGAGTGGCATCAAATTACAAAAGGCAATACGCAAGGGACGTATATCCTGATGCGATGCGCGTTGTTCATCCATAATAAAGATATTCTCATTCTTAAGAATGGTAATTGCCGGTAGGTTATTCGGGATGTTTATTGGCATTGTATTGTACTCTTTTTTTATGGCGCTAAATTATACTTTTCAAATGTGAATAAGCCAAAATTTCATTATATATGACAAACAAAAAGCATCTTTCGTTAAATTTCATAGATGGGTACTTAAAATATGATCCCAATAATATTATTATTCTCTGGAACTTGTCCGATCAAAATTTTAAATACACTGGTCAAAATGCCAAAAAGATGATTTTAAAAAGTTTTCATGGCTGATTACAAATATATAAGTCTGATTATTAATGGTTTCATGCAAAATATGATAGTGAAATAATTGCATTTTTAATAATAATAATTGAAAAGAATTATTTGATTTTTACGAATTAAGGCTTTTCGTACATAAACAATCAAATTTCTTGGATAATCATCTCTTTTACAGTGAAAATCAAACTGTTTTGACTTTCCGTTTATCAAAACGAGGTCCTGACATGTTGAACAGAAGAGACTTCTTTTATACTTTTATTTTAAGGTCAGGAAAAAAATTTATGAAAAGCAAGGCGATACTAAAAAACAAGAATGTTATTAATAGCCAACGAGTTAGAGGATCTTATCATCAGAAAAGTTCGATAGTTGATCAATCTGATATCAGCCTGGTTTATGCGGAACTTGCTGAAGAAGGTCATGAAGACTTTTATAATTACCTCGATTGGTTAGGTCTGTTGAAAACCCCTGATCTTTTAATACTTACTTCTTCCCACCATTATTATTTCGAAGTTGAAGATCTTAAAAATGTAAAAACTGTAGTAAATCTGAATAAATTAAACAATATAAAAAGTATCAAGGATTTTCTCCATGCAATTTATTGTGTTCTGCCTCATAAATGTTATTTTATCGGGAGCTTCACAGACAATAAAAAACAAAATGGCTTTTTGTCTTCAAGGAACTCTCTGAATCGAATCGAAGGACAAGGTTCAAATTCTGAGTTTGAAGAGGGGCCATGGAACTCATTATTAAATATGCTGTATGGAGTAATCGACTCAAAAACAAACAGATATATGTCTGAAAAAACTGTCAGATTGCTGCTCGAAAATACTAGTTTGAAAATTCTTGATATAACTGAATTTAACGGACTTACTTATTTTTGCACTCAAAAGGACAAGCCGTCTGTAGAATAATTATTACTTTCGCTGCGTTGAGCACAGTTTTAGCAAATGACGCAAAATTCCTGAAACAAAGCATTCTGGTTTATGGATGTTTTTACTAATTATTATCGGCTTCATAAAAATCCGGGTGTGAAGAGACGGAATTTCATGAAATATTTATTGAGTTCCATTGATGTTTTAGCAATTCTGTTGGCATTCCAGTCTTCATATTTCGTCAACTATTTTGAAAAGGGGGATTTCTTTTGTACTGATAATAACATATTAATCCTTTTCATCGGGATTTTACCTTTATGGCTTATTTTAATGTACCTGGTCAGAAGTACCGGGATCCCGGCAAAACGTTATAAGGTTTTGTCTTTGTTGTACTTGCAATCATCGATTGCGATTTTCTATCTTCTGGCTCTTTTTTATTTTTTCTTCAGGTTATATAATGTTCAGCGCCTGTTTCTGGCGGAGCTTCCATTCTTTGGATTTCTTTTTCTGTTTTTTGGGAGGATATTGATTTATAATGTTCTTAAAAGATTTGGTGAAAAGGAACACAATCATGTAATTGTTATCATATTCGCCGACGATTCTTCTTTGGCTTTTATTGAAAATCTTTTATCAAATGAAGAATTGGGATACAAGGCAGTAGTAATATTCACTGAATCAGCTTTGGTTAAAGCTAAATATGAAAACATTTCGATTATACTATCAGAAAAATTTTCGGGAATAATTGGAGATTTGATTGAAGTAGATTTCGTTGATGAAGTACTCTATTTAAAAGAGAATCCTGATGCCGCTAACATACGGGAAATCCTCACGACATGTGAAGATATGGGAGTTACATTCAGATTAAAATCTACATTTTCCAAACCAAGTCTCTCAAGCGCTGTTAAAACAGATATTGCAGATGGTAAATTTCTGAGTTTTATTAACATTCCAAATAATTCTTATGCACTGGCAATAAAGAAAACAACAGATATTAATATTGCCCTTATGATGATTGTTGTCTTGTCGCCTGTCTTAATTGTTTTAAGTGCTCTTGTAAAACTGACATCCCGGGGTCCGATAATAAGTAAACTTTCTGAAATCGGACGGAGGGGTCGTCAGATCAAAGCCTACAAATTCAGGACGATGTTCTTAAGTGCTGAGCGTGAAATCTTTTATCGGGAATCTGAAATGAAAATAAAAGGTGCTGGATCTGAGTACGAAGAGGATCCCCGTATTACAAAATTCGGGAGGTTACTTCTTAAGTCCGGGATGGATCGGCTCCCGGAGCTATTTAATGTATTAAAGGGAGAGATATCAATTATCGGTCCGCGGCATCCTCTTGAGAGCGATAGTGTAAAATCGTTTAATAGAAAGTACAACTGAAGGAGCCTGATATGAAAAATGTTGACCTTAATTATATTATGATCAATCTTAAATCCTTTAAATATGTTTAAATCTGAAATAGTTATTAAAAGCAGAACCGGATTAAAAGCATTTATTTTTACGCTAACGATTCTGTTCGTGACACTGATTGCCAGTTCTCAAGTTGGAGATATAAGGTGGTCGGTTGATGGGAATTCCTATTATCGTATTGAGAAAAACGAACTCGTTCAGTATACATTGCCTGATAATAAGCCGTCTGTAGTATTATCCAAACAACAGCTTATTCCAATGGGAACGGAGAATCCGCTTCAATTCAGTTACTATTCTTTCTCTGGTGACCAGCAAAAAGTATTGCTGTTTACAAACACGAAAAGAGTCTGGAGACTTAATTCAAAAGGTGATTACTGGATGCTTGACAGGAAATCAGGTTCACTAAGTCAATTGGGCAAAACCCTTCCCGCATCTTCATTAATGTTTGCCAAGTTTTCCCCCGATGGAAATTCTGTTGCCTATGTAAGCGGAAACAATATTTATGTTGAAGACCTGGCCACTTCACATATTAAGGCACTGACGAAGGATGGTTCTGTTACACTGATTAACGGTACTTTCGACTGGGTTTATGAAGAAGAATTTGATTGCCGTGACGGATTTCGCTGGAGCCCCGATAGTAAAAAAATTGCCTATTGGCAGATTGATGCCAGCAACATCAGAAAGTACTACCTGATTAATAACACCGATTCCATTTACTCCCGGGTCATTTCTATTGAATATCCTAAAGTCGGAGATAAACCATCATCCTGCAAGGTTGGAGTTGTAAATATTTCTGATACTAAAACCACATGGATGAACATCCCTGGCGACCCCGCTCAAAACTATCTCGTAAGAGTAGAGTTTATCCCTTCTACTGATTATCTGCTTATTCAGCAGCTTAACCGTAAACAGAACTCCAGCAAACTTTATATTTCTGAAAGTGCAACAGGTAATTCCAAGGTGATCGCGGAAGAAACCGATCAGGCATGGGTTGATATCTTTCAGCCCGGAAACCCTTATTCCATTGACTTTACCAATAAATTTATTTGGCTGAATGAAACAAAAAGCATTCTCTGGGATTCTGAAAAAGATGGCTGGAGACATTTGTACCAGGTCTCTCTTGAAGGGAAACTGGAAAAACTTGTAACTAAAGGCAATTACGATTTTACTGACATAACATATGTCGACCACAAAAAAGGGTATGTATATTTTATGGCTTCCCCCGACAATGCCACTCAGAACTATCTGTACCGCACCAGGCTGGATGGATCCAGTACTGCCGAATTGATAAGTCCGGCATCATTAAAAGGAACTCATAGTTATTCCTTCTCGCCCAACGGTAAATATGCAGCTCATTCATTTTCAAACAGTTTTACACGACCGTCACGCGAGTTCATCACTGTAGCCAATCAGAAACCATTAAATGAAAAAGAGAGTATTGTTGCCCGGCTCGATTCATTTAAGATTAAGCCTGTTGCAGAATTCTTCAAAATCAGAACCATTGACAGTGTTGAGATGGACGGATGGATGGTTAAACCTGTGAACTTCGATCCTTCAAAAAAATATCCTGTGGTATTTTATGTGTACACTGAACCTGCCGAAGCTACAGTGACAGATTCTTTTGGCAGATTCCGGAACTTTCTCTACATGGGCGATATGGCGAAAGATGGTTACATCTATATTTCACTCGACAACAGGGGTACACCTGCACCGAAAGGAGCAGCGTGGAGAAAATCAATTTATAAAAAAATAGGACAGATCAATATCCACGATCAGGCCATGGCCGCTAAAGAAATACTGAAATGGGATTTTGTCGACCCTGAAAGAATTGCCGTCTGGGGATGGAGCGGGGGAGGCTCTGCCACTTTGAACCTCATGTTTCAGTATCCTGAAATATACAAAACCGGAATAGCGATAGCAGCTGTAGCCAATGAACTCACTTATGATAATATTTACCAGGAACGTTATATGGGACTGCCTCAGGAAAACATGGAGGATTTTATAAAAGGATCACCAATCACCTATGCAAAAAATCTGAAAGGAAACCTGCTGTATATCCACGGAACCGGTGATGATAATGTTCATTATCAGAATGCCGAGATGCTTCTCAATGAGCTGATTAAATACAATAAGCAATTTCAGTTTATGGCTTATCCGAACCGCACACATGGTATTTCGGAAGGAGAAGGCACATTTATTCATCTGGCGACTCTTTATACCAGCTATTTAAGGAAGAATTGTCCTCCTGGAGGAAAGTGAGACTGCAAGACGACTGGTTTTAGTACAAAATCCTGACCCGTATTGTATGCGGGATATTCTTCAGATCTTTAAGAACTGAAGCATCAAGTTCACTATCTGTTTCCAGGATAACATAACCCAGGTCAGCGTCAGTCTGCAGGTATTCGGCTGAAATATTAATACCCCTTGAAGAAAAATAGCGGTTTATCTCGCCCAGAACTCCGGGAACATTCTTATGAATATGTAAAAAACGTTGTTTGGAGGAATTGGCCTGAAGTGCAATCTCGACGAAGTTAACAGCCCCGATGGTTGAACCTGTATCACTATATCTTACAAGTTTTTCAGCTACTTCCAGTCCTATGTTGGCCAGGGCTTCCAGGGTACTGCCTGCTATGTGAGGTGTAAGAATTACATTATTAAAATCCTGTAGATCATTTTCAAATGGCTTATCATTTGATGATGGTTCTTTTGGAAAAACATCAGCGGCAACTCCGGCCAGGTGTTTCGACCTGAGTCCTTCGGCAATTGCCTTATAGTCAACAACATCACCACGGGATGCATTGATCAGACATGCCCCATTTTTCATAAGAGCAATCTGGTCAGTTGAGATCATATTCCTTGTTAATTCTGTCAAGGGAACATGAACAGTTATTGTATCAGAGATCTTTAACAGGTCATTCAAACTTGCTACATGTTTGGAATTGCCCAGACTGAGTTTCTTTTCAATATCATAATAGATAATTTTCATGCCAAGACTTTCGGCAAGGATGGAAACCTGTGAACCTATATGTCCATAGCCTATAATCCCAAGGGTTTTACCTCTTATTTCCACCGAGTTATTAAATGATTTCATCCATATTTTATTGTGAGCCAGGGCATTTTTTTCAGGAATACCGCGCATAAGCATGATACACTCGGCTATCACCAGTTCCGCTACTGAGCGTGTATTTGAGAAAGGAGCATTAAATACAGGTATGCCCAGCATTTTGGCATCCTGAATATCCACCTGATTTGTGCCTATGCTGAAACATCCGATAGCAAATAGTTTAGGAGTCTTGAATAGCAAGTCTTTACGAAGTTCAGTACGGCTTCTGATCCCTATTATATGGGTAGTCTGTAATTTTTTTTCCAGCTCATCGCCGGATAGCGCTCCATTCAGACATTCAATATCGGTATATCCATTTTCCCTGAAGAACAGGCTGGCATTCTCGTGGATCCCTTCCAGTAAAAGAACTTTGATCTTACTTTTATTAAGTGAAAAATTTCTCATCAGCAGACTATTAAGAATTAAAGTAATAATCTAATTAAATATCGTAGATTAATTTGTGAAAAGTAAATAAAAGAGTCCGTTTGTGCAAATAATTTCAAGCGCTTTCGTTTTGACTGAAGTTCGCACAATTTCCGGTTAGCCTTCGCGCCGTATTTTATTGTATTTAGTATTAATTATAGGTTTACTGAATCTTCTCTGTGGCCCTCTGTGTTTCCCCTGCCTGCCTTATAATTCTTAATTCGTAATTTCTTCGCATTTTTGCTGTGAAAATAAATTGATATGAAATCCTGGTTTTCCGGTGAAGCTTTTGCGGTAATACATGTTAAAAACTTCCGTTTTTATCTGTTCTATCGCATTTTTATGACAATGGCAAGCCTTATGCAGTCGGTTATTGTAGGATGGCAGATATACGCTTTATCCCATAATGTGCTCTGGCTGGGATTTATTGGCCTGGCTGAGGTGATTCCGCAGGTGAGCATATCTCTCTTTGCCGGACATTATATTGATTTATATAACCGGCGTAAAATTGTTAATTATACCACTCTTTTACTTATTCTGGGTTCTGTAATTTTGTTGATATATAGTGCAAATGCAGCATATTTCTCCGAAAAATTCGGCATCATTCCAATTTTCGTCACTATCTTTTTAACAGGACTGGCGCGCGGAATATTAGGTCCTGCCCAGGTTGCACTATTGGGTCAGCTCGTCCCGAGGAATTTATATGCAAATGCGGCTACATGGAACAGTGCCAACTGGCAGGTGGCAGCAGTAATGGGCCCGGCAATCGGAGGACTGATCTATGGTTTTTTTGGAATAGTGCCGGCCTATTCACTGGTATTAGGTTTGTATACGCTGTCGTTCTTTATGATAATGTTTATAAAATCCGGCAGGCATGAAGTTATTGCAACTGCCGAAGGTGTTTTTACCCGGATACAAAGCGGCATAAGTTTTGTCTTTAAAACACCGGAATTGCTTGGAGCTTTTACTCTCGATATGTTTGCTGTGCTGTTTGGTGGAGCAGTTGCAATGCTTCCGGTATTTGCTTCCGATATATTGCATGTAGGACCTCAGGGTCTGGGTTTGCTCAGAGCCTGTCCTGCAATAGGCGCTACACTTATGGCTTTCGTTCTCATGTTCCGTCCGCCTATGAGAGAAACCGGAAAAATACTTTTCATTTGTGTTATTGGGTTTGGTCTTTGTATGATTGGTTTCGGACTCTCCAAAAGTTTCATACTATCGGGACTGTTGTTAATTCTCAGTGGTGCTTTCGATAATGTAAGTGTTGTGATCAGGGGAACCATTCTCCAGCTCTTTACACCCGATGATATGCGTGGCCGGGTTGCATCTGTAAACAGTATATTTATTGGATCCTCGAACGAGTTAGGTGCGTTCGAATCGGGGGTAACAGCTAAATTAATGGGTCTGGTACCCTCAGTAGTATTCGGTGGTATTATGACACTTGCAGTAGTTTTAACCACCATTAAGATTAATAAACCACTCAGGAAGTTATCTCTCAAAAACAAAATGTAAAACTTTTGTTCATTTTTTGCTCGCCATAAATCCATGTCACTTTATTGCTTACAGAAGGCCCACTCAGCAAGACTCAAAACAGTCGCAACGACCTTCGCGAATACTCACGACTTCCGGTTTTATTACCCCGTGCCAGGCGCAACTCTGCTTCGGCATTGAAGAGTTCTGCCAATACTTCCAGATGGCCATTGGTATAATTATGCTGATGAAGCAACCTGTCTGTCAGCTCGTTCTCAGGTATATCCCTGAAGAAGGCAGAATCCTCCTTAAGCATTTTGTTATAGACGTTCTCAAGTTTCTCTGTAGCCTGTTCAAACTCACCTTTTTTGATCAGTCGGAGGATACCGGCAATCAGGTCACCAAGCATCTCGATCATACGGAGAATGTAATCTTTCTGATACATATCATGGGAGATAGGAGATCAAATGCATCAGCAGCCACATCCTGGTTCATCGCCTCTTTTTCAACAATGTAAATAGTATACATGCCATTTCCGCCTCCAACTATTTGTGCCCATATTTCCAGTTTGTCTTTAACAAGTTTCAGTATTGAATATTGTACTCCACCGTCCTCATATTCATAGATGAGTTTCCCTCCAATTTTCTTTATTGCGTTTGCGTAATTTCTTACAATCTGCAATCCACTGGGGGTCTGAGCATTATCGTTCAGGTAATAATTAACATATATATAGTGTCCTTCGACAGGCTGCTTTTTCTCCTGATTATTTATTTGTCTGATTATCATTGCATAGTTCTTTTGTAAACTATATTTAAAACAATTTTACTTTGCTTTTTGTTTTGTTTATTTTTGTTGAAGGCAATTATATATTATTGGTCCTGCTGAAATTATTTTTTGCTTTTTTACACCGGATAAAAATAGAGAGGAGGCTTAAATGGATAAGAAAAGAATGAAAAAAGTATCGTTGAACGCTTCTGAATCTGAAGATAATGCTTCTTTACAGAATCTGAAGCCGATTGTATTGTTGAAACCTGAAACTGATAATGGAGGATCAGTTCTAAAAGCATTAAGGCAGCGAAAAACTATCCGTGAAATAAGTGATAAAAAGCTGCCTTTGCAGGTGCTGTCAAATCTCCTCTGGGCAGCATGCGGGGTAAATCGTAAAAAAGGCCCGTTTGGAATTTCTGGAAGAACTGCAGCAACTGCAAGCAACTCGCAGGAAATTGATCTTTATGTTGCGCTGGAGGAAGGGACTTATTTTTATGATGCATTTCATCACAGGCTGATTCCAGTTATTGCCTGTGATTTGCGCACTCTGGCAATTGGTCATGGCCAGGCGACTTTTGGAGATAAGGCTCCCGTTCGTCTCATCTACATTGCAGATGTGAATAAACTTTCCAATACTTCCGGTTACCAGGAACCCGGCTTGCAGAATCCGGAAATTCAAAAGTCATATTATTTTGTCGATACAGGACTCATTGCAGGCAATGTATATTTATTTGCTGCTTCCCTGGGTCTGGCATCATGGTTCCATAATTGCAATAAATCCGGTCTCACAGCAAAATTAAATTTGCGTGCTGATCAGCGGGTACTTTTCGGACAGACAGTCGGATATCCGGTTAAGAAATAAAGGCAAAAGGTAAAAGTAAAAAGATAAAAGTAAAAGGCAAATCAACATCAATATTCAAGGACCTCAAGACTTCAAGACCGCAAGCTATTCTCCACCTATCCTGTACAAATACTTTTGTTTTTTCATTATCATTGAATTTCTTAAAATCGAAGGTGTAGCCCAAATCCCTGAATCCATCTGATTCTGAGCGACAACCTCATATTTACGGCTTGCCTTTATTACAAGAACTTCACCTTTTACCGAGAAAAACCAGATATTACCATTTACATATATTGGTGAGGCGTTATAATCTGACGTCATATGTGTTGACCATATTTCTTTTCCTGTTGCTGCATTAATGCACATAAGGCTGTTCCTGGTAGTAACAGTATATATCAATCCGTCTTTTATAACAGGTGACAGGAGCTGGTTTTGTGACTGTTCATTATACAATGGGACTGCCTTTTCTGAACGGCATTGTTTTTACTGCTTCAAAGGTTTGGTGAAGTTTGAAACTTCGCCGTAAATAAAATGTAGTCTGGAAAGCGGGAATTTTAAGGATACATAAGCTTTTTTTGGTGAAATGACTGAGATTGGAAGTGTCGGGAACAGGAATGCGATAGAATAAAATACGAAAGTATATTTGTTCAGAAATCCTAAGTCAGACTTTAACGACTTCTGGAAAGGGCAAATAATTGCTTATACAAAATAAAATGATGATAAAAAGTTAAATCATGAACATATGGCTACCTTAGTTATCGATTCAGGAGCCTTTTTGCATTCCGATTCATCCTCATCCAAAACCAGGTATTAATTACATTACGAAAGGAGTATTTCATGAAACGTTTTTCATTTATTTTAATCTTAGTTTTTATAATGTGTGGTCACTCAACTGCTCAAAAACTTGAAGCAATAGACAGCGTTTTTATGAACTCCTTGGCAAACTTCTCAAAGAATCTGGAAACCATCAAAGATTCCATCTGGCCGGATATGAGCATAGGCCCATATTGTATCTTCAGGTTAAACGGACCGGCCTTTCTGATGAACCACCCGAGTCCACCACAAAACGCCAGATTATTAAAAGATAAGATCTATTTATTAAACCAGTCGGATTATGGATTGTTTGGTGCCACACAAACCATGATTAATGATGTATTAACGGCTCATAATGATTATGGCCAGCAATTTTATTCTTCTATTAATCAGTTTTATGCAGAGTTATTTCATGAACTTCACCATGTTTATCAGCGCAATTATGTAAAAGATCTCAAATTTGATAATCCTGCCGATCTTCTGACGTATCCGGAAGACGATAGAAATTTCGCAATCAAACAATATGAAAATACTCTTTTGCTTGAAATGTTGTCGGGTGCGCCTGAAAAATTCGAACAAGACCTGAACCTTTTTTATACATGCCGGAGCAAAAGAGAAGAGATAATTGGCACAAAATATCTTGAATATGAAAAGGGGGCTGAATCTATGGAAGGGCCAGCTATGTTTTGCGAATATCGCTATCTCCGGCATTTCACCAAAAATATTGTGGATCAGGAATATCTTAATCACAGATATTTGTATTCGATAGCAGAACCATTTTATAACCGGAATACTCTTAGAGGCAAATGCTTATTAACAGGTATGGCCCAGTGTCTTATACTGTCAAAACATTTTAAAAACTGGCAGTCTGAGTACTATTCATCAGAACTTTTTCTTTACGACTATTTTGTCAAAAAAATGTCACCGCACAAAGCTATATTGCCTGATTTGTCTTATGAACAGGCAAAGGCAAAAATTTTCACAAGTGTTGAAAGACAAAAACATTCTTTAAACTATGAATCATTTTCTAAACAAAGCGGGATAAAACTCATTCTTTCATTTAAAGAATTTCCGGAGTTTCAGGGTTTTGATCCGATGCATGCTGAGGCAATAAACGATTCTACCATCCTCCATTCGACCCTATTAAAACTGGCAAAAGGAGATAACAGTCTGAATATTGTTAATTATAAAACAGTTTCAGTTATAGCAGATCAGATATGGTTTGTAAAATCAGTAGAAATTTTTGTCCCGGAAGAATCAATCAGCTTTCATGACAATAAGTTAATCATATCTGATAATAGCGCTGTTGAAATAAAATGGAAATATATTGATAAGATCAGGAAGGGAAATGAATATACACTAATCCTTGAATAATGGAAATAAAACTCAGACTGGTTGCGACAGTAAAAAACTTACGGACAACGGGAAAAAGACCGTCCAAATACAATAGGCCTTTGCACAGTAGAACTTTTAGAAAATAAAGGGCGGACAATAAGAGTTAAATATCTTGACGCTATTAACGGAACGCCTGTTCTGGACATTAAACCTGCTTTTAAAGAATAAAATAAAGTCCAATCAGGATGGCTATTATTCATTAATCTGAAAATCCTTTGTTTTAAATCTTTCAATTGTTATTGAATTATTTACATGCTTCTCGGAAGTATTTGTCTTTAAAAGATATCCGATATAAATAATTCTCTCTGCCGGAACTTTAAATACTATTGTTGTGTCGGAAAACAACCCGTGTACATCGCTGTTATAATCACCAACTGAATTGCCGGACAGAGAGTCTGGTATTATATCCAATCCGAAATATTCTATGTTTTTTGTATTTGTGAGGTTGATTCTGAGGTTTAAGTAAGCCGGCGGATTTAAAAATGATACAATTGACAGACTTGTCTGATTATTGTTAGTGACTGAAACAAGTTCATCCAGATACTTATTAAAAGTTATATTAAATGAATAAGAACCGGTGATACCCTGAAATTCTTTTGATGAAAAATTAATTTTAAAATAACCATTTCTGTCTGTGGAGATTGATCCTATATCAAATTTTCTAGAGAGACATCCTGTTCCGCAAAAACCACAATTCTCCTCATAAGTGATCCTGATGTCAGCAGATGAAAGTGGCTCCCTGGTCAATCTGTCGTAAACGAATCCGCTTACAGTAATACAATTATCTCCAGAACAATCTCCGGGATCAAATTTATCTTTCCGGCAACTGAGACAGCCGATTATTAAAATTACCAAAAGGAATTTTATTTTCTTCATAAGCAGCTACACTACAATTATTATTTTTTATTTCTCTTTATTTAAATTCAGGGTAAGCTTTTTAACTGAAAAAACTAATCCTAACCGTGTCGAAAACCAGGTAAGTTTAAGTCATTTTATTCAAAAGTAATCTTATATATTGAATTCATGCCAAGCGCGTATCCTGATCTGCCTGAAGGGAAGGAAGCGACAGAGCCAAAATTAATATTGTCTTCCATTTTCCATGTTACCCCCCCATCTGAAGTACTATATATTGCGGAGGTCCATAAACCCCAATCACCACCGGTATAGTGACCTTTTCCTATTGCAATTCCATTGAGTATATCAGCAAAATGAATAAAATATATTTCTAAAGGAGAGTTAGTCAGAATATTCCAGGTATTTCCTCCATCTTCTGTTTTCACTATTTCCTTTTGCCCGGCAGCATACCCTGTATTTCCATTGACAAAGCAAAAATCGTAGATATGTCCATCGGAAATATTATCAGTTTGTGACCATGTTTTACCCTGGTCGGTTGTCTTAAAAATATTTCCTGATAATCCTGCAGCAAAACCAGTTTGTGAATTAATAAACAACACTTTAGTCATTAGACAATTAACTGGAAATTCAAAATTATTCCATTTGGCTCCTCCATTGGTTGTTTTTAACTGAAAACTGAGACCTACAGCAAATCCAATATTTTCATTTATAAAGTAAACCGAATTGATTTCAGGCACTTCATCAGGCAGGGTTAGTTCAGTCCATGATACTCCGTCGTTTATTGTTTTGAATGCTGAGGAGTGATCGCCAACAATAAATCCAATATTTTTGTTAACAAAGTAAATTGATTTTAAAGGAAAGTCCGTTAGGCTGTTTGACTGCCAATTGACACCCTTATCGATTGTTTTAAAAACTTTTCCCGAATAATTAACACCAAATCCGGTATTACTATCTATAAATCGGATATAACTAATTGATTCATTTAAGTTAGAGTTGATTTGATCGTACTTATAACTTAGTATTTGAATTTTGTCATCCTTTTTACAAGAAAGAGCTAATACCTCCAAAAAAAGCAATACCAATAATAGGTTAAAATTTCTCATAGTTGAATGTTTAGGCATTGTTAATCTAGTAACAGCAAAAACTATTCCATTATCATAAAATCCCATCTACGATCTGATTTTACTCTATTCTGATTATGTTTGTACACTAAATTATATCAAAATGAAAACATTTATGAAAAGAGTTCCTATAACAATAGTTGTTTTATTCATCTTTCTTCAGTTCAGCAAGGCCAATATTTCTCTTCCGGAAATATTTTCAGACAACATGGTTCTGCAGCAAAAATCAGATGTAATTATCTGGGGCTGGGCAAAGACCGGCGAAACAATTGTCATTAAAGCTGATTGGATGGATAAGGATTTAACAATACTGGCAGATGTTCAGGGGACATGGAAGATAACCCTGAAGACTCCGGGAGCCGGCGGACCACATAATATCCATATTAAGGGCTACAACGAGGTAATATTGAAAAATGTATTAATAGGCGAGGTCTGGTTATGTTCCGGACAGTCAAATATGGAGATGTCTGCCCAATCGGGTATTAATAATGGTGACGAGGAAATAAAAAGCGCCAACTACCCTGAGATCAGGTTTTTTACAATCGGTTCAGCCACTTCACACTTTCCACAGGATCATCTTGCCGGTAAATGGTCGGTATGTACACCTGATGAGATGAGGACATTCAGCGCTATTGGCTATTTCTTTGCACGAAAACTGAATAAAGAACTTGGTGTGCCAATCGGTATTATCAATTCAAGCTGGGGTGGAACGCCTGCAGAAGCATGGATGCCGGAAGAGGTAATTCAGAAAGACGATTTCCTTCGTGAAGCTGCAGCAAAACAAAAACCTGTACCATGGGGACCTGTTGAGCCGGCCAGGATTTATAATGCCATGATTTTCCCCCTGATACCTTTCCGTATTGCAGGAGTCTTATGGTATCAGGGTGAGGCTAATACGATAAATGCCTATGCATATAAGCAAATGCTTTCGGGTTTGATCAAAAGCTGGAGAAGCAGATGGGATTATGATTTCCCGTTTTATTTTGCACAAATAGCACCCTACAAATATGAGAGACCATTTGAAGGAGTTGAGGTGAGGGATGCCCAGAGGAGGGTTCTGGAAGTGCCAAATACCGGAATGGTTGTACTAAGCGATCTTTGCGACACACTCAACATCCATCCGAAAAATAAACAGGATGCAGCATTGCGACTGGCTAACATTGCATTGAACAGATACTATAAAAAGGCAATACCTGAAGATTCAGGACCTTTGTTTAAAGCAATGACAATTGATAAGAACAAAGCCGTTATTTCATTTGATCATAGTGAAGGATTGCATTCAGCAGGAGATAAACTTTCATATTTTGAGATTGCAGGTGAGGATAAGGTATTCTATCCTGCTGAGGCAAAGATAAAAGATCAGAAAGTGATTGTTCAGTCAAAAAAAGTAAAGTCACCTGTAACGGTTCGTTTTGCGTGGAGAAATACCGCCACTCCTAATCTGTTTAATAGTGCAAATTTACCGGCATCGTGTTTTATTACAGAATAAGAAACATTAACCTCAAGGAGTTTAATGTACTCGCCCCCAGCCCCTCTCTACTTTGTAAAGAGGGGTGCTAAATTAGTGGATTTTAAATATTTACTTAATATCTAGTTGTCAAATATCTTAATTAAAAAAGACAGAAACTTTCCGCTTCTGTCGTTTAAAATTTCAACCAGATTCCATTGTTAACTGGAGACAGTTTATGCTCCCAGCAGCTGCTTTACCTTAGCAGAGATCTCTTTGCCATCAGCTTTTCCAGCCAGTTCTTTGGTAGCAACTCCCATAACCTTACCAAAATCGGCAGGTGATTTTGCGCCAACCCTTGTAATAATCCCTTTAATAATATTCAATAGCTCCTCTTCGCTCATTTTTGCAGGCAGATATTTTTCAAGAACATCTGCTTCGATAATCTCTTTCTCATATAAATCGGGTCTGTTCTGCTCCTTATATATTGAAGCCGATTCCCTTCTCTGTTTAACCAGCTTCTGAATGATTTTCAATTCCTCTTCAGCGGTCAGGACGGTATCCCCGCTTTTCTCGGTTCTGGCGAGTGTGAAAGCAGTTTTGGCGGCTCTGATGGCCTCGAGGACAACTTTATCCTTTGCCTTCATGGCGTTTATAAGATCGCTTGCAATTTTCTCGGTAAGTGACATAATGAATGATTTTAAATTATCTATAATTGTTAAATATCATGATATAAAGATACAATATACCTGTTTCTGTTGAATTTTATCTTTCAAATAATTAACTTGGATGACTATTAATCTGGAGGATCATATATGAAAAAAAGTTATCAAATGAACCGCAGGCAGTTTGTCACAACATCATTTGTTGCCACTGCAGGACTGGCAACTGGTATTCATGCATTATCTATCGGTGATCAGAAGAAAAAATCTGATATAAAGGTCGGCTTATACAGTATCACATTTCTTGGAGTATGGTATCGGGGAGCAGCTTTATCGCTTGAAGAGATGATTAAAAGAGCCAAAGAATATGGTTATGCAGGGATTGAAATAGATGGGAAACGACCTCATGGCAATCCGCTCGACTGGCCGACTCAGAGATGTAAAGAGCTGCGAAAGGTGGCAGACGGAACAGGTATAGAGATATATGGAGTTGCCGGAAATAATGATTTGAGCAGCCCAATCCCGGAACACAGGGAATGTCAGATCTCATACATCAAAAACCTGATCAGGATGACATCTGATCTGGGTGCGAAAACATTACGGATGTTCATGGGCTGGCCCGGGGTTACTTTGCATCCCCACCTGGCACAATATGATATAGCTAAGGATATATGGAATTACACACATGCAAAGTTCACAGAGGAAGAAACCTGGTTGTGGGTACGTGATGGATTGACAGAATGCTCAAAATATGCCGCAGACGCCGGAGTTATTCTGGCCCTGCAGAATCATAAACCTGTTGTTAAGGATTATCCCGATGTACTTCGTATGGTTAAAGAAGTCAGTTCCCCCAATCTGAAAGTTTCGCTTGATGTTCCAATCATGGATGACAAGAGCCCGGAAAATATTCATAAAGCGGCACAGGCTGTTGGCAACCTGCAGGTATTGTCCCATTTTGGAGGTGAATATGAAAGAGATACAAATGGAAAAGTAATCGGCGAGGATTATTATCGTCATTTCATTCAGGCTATGCATGAGATAGGATATTCGGGATACATGAGTTATGAATTATGCCATCCTCTGCCTCTTGTCAATGGTCAGACAGTAGGAATCGAATTTGCAGAAAAAAATGCAAAACTGGCTGCAGAATTCATGAAAGGAATCATATCTGAAGTTTAAAATATATTTTAGTCATCATCATTCTGAAAATATGGACTCCGGCTAAATCTGCGAAGGATAAATTACCCGTACTTGGCTGGATTTAGGGGGGTGGCTTTTCCTCAGGTAAGCAGCCTGCCACTCGAAATCTCGTTCAAACAGGTAAGGAGGTGAGACGTGATCAGGTAATCATTCCTCTGAGTTTAAATTTGCGTATAAACATTAAAAAATGTAAATTTGACTGAAGGAATATGTTGATAAAGACAAACAAAATATGATGCCATTCGAAGGATTTAATAGAAATTCGGCAGGAATATTTTTACTTCTTTTAGTTTTTTTAATTAATTCCTGTAAGAAAGACAATCCAGAACCTCCTTCAATTACAACTGTAACGATAACCGACGTTTCTTCCACAACTGCCAGTTCAGGTGGAATTGTTACAAATGATGGAGGAGCACCCGTAGTTTCAAAGGGTGTTACCTGGAGCATCAACGAGAATCCAACCGTTGAGAACTACAGGACTCTTGAGGGAAGTGGATCAGGATCATTTATCAGTACAATTACACTCCTTAAACCAGCTACATTATATTATTTAAGAGCGTACGCAACAAATAGTGCCGGCATAAGTTATGGCAATCAGACAAGCTTTACTACATATCTAAATGACCAGACTGGTTCTGTTTTTGACGGAGAAGGCAATTGTTATACAACACAGACTATTGGCACCCAGATATGGATGACCGAAAACCTTAAGGCTACTAAATACAGAAATGGTACAGATATACCCCTGGTTACATCGGATTGGGATTGGTATAATCTTGTGTCACCTGCCTGTTGTGTGTATGATAATAGCCAAATCAATAAATCTGATTATGGAGTTTTGTACAACTGGTATGCAATCGATATAGGACAAGACGGTTGCAAAAATATTTGCCCTACTGGCTGGCATGTTCCAACTGATGCCGAATGGTCTATTCTGATAACCTATCTTGGAGGTGACAGTGCTGCAGTTGGCAAACTAAAAGAAACCGGTTTAACCCATTGGCGGAGCAATAACAATGATGCAACGAACGAAACAGGCTTTACAGCTCGTCCGGGCGGAATCCGTAACTTTGATGGAGGATTCTATGACTTGGGGTACTACGGTGCCTGGTGGACTTCGACGGAATTCATAAGAGGTGGTGCCTATTGCAGATATTTGGGTTATGATGGTAGTGGTGGATTCAGTTGGAGAAGATTTGAGCAAGACGGTTTTTCTGTCAGATGTATAAAAAACAGCACTCCGGTGAAATAGACGTCCTCATGCATCTTTTTCAGACTAAAACCTGATAAAATTCAACATTCTATTTAATCTCAGACCTATACAAGGCAGATCTTCCTGTAATGAAAAGAGATTTGCCGTCTTGTCCTCCGAATGCAATTGTTGATGGACGCTCTGGAACATGTATTAATCCCGATTGTTTTCCATCTTTATTGAAAACATATATCTCACCATCGGCAATATATACATTGCCCTGATTATCAGGTATTGAACTGAATTCACCTTTCTCAGCAAAGTAATGCAGATCTGAAATATACCCTTTAGGATCTACCTCGAATCTCACTGTGCGTTTATCATACTCATCAGCCGCATACAGTGGTTTGCCAGGGAACGCTTCAACGAGTGCACACGATCTGGCAAGATCGTAACAAACAGGAATAATGGTTTTTCCGTCGGGGGCAATAAAACATTCTGGATCCCGGTTTACTGAAATAGTATTGAAATCATGGGAATCGCGCCATCGGTTGGACGGATAAAGAGCTTTGAAAACATTGTCGACTGATCCCATAGGGACCTTCTCGAGTTTTTTGATGGTCACCTCGGGATTCCCTGGATTTACAGAGTAACCCAGGGTTCCAAACCCTGAATTACCCCATCCGCTGAAGGATGTTCCATTGGCATCCGGTGGATTAACATATCGTTCCGGCTGACCATTGATGAGTAACCCAGATTGCGGATTGTACCGGAATATTACAAGAAGGTTGTCTTTCGAATCACAAGCCAGGGAAAGAGGTTCCCATTGGAAATCGGCCAGGAGAGAAAGGGAATTGGTTTCAACCGACCATTTATAAATCCTTTTCATGCGCTGTTCCGCGAAATATATATTGCCTTTCGAGTCATGGCACAATCCTAAGGCAAACTCGAATCCTTTGGCAAGCAATAGAACTGTTTCATTGGTCCTTGCTGAACTCAATTTTGGAGTATTGCCGCTTATGAATAAACGGGCCAGTTCAACCGGACGGACCTCAATACCGGTATTGATATCGTACAGGGGATTATCTGTTGTGTACTTGATCTGGCTGTAATTGTGAATGTTAAGTAATTCAAGATTTGAGCAATCCCAGGTTCTGACTGAATAGGGATAAGGTACTTTAACCCGGATTACCCGGAACATATATAAATTGGCAATCGTCATATTGCTGCATTTTTCCAGTTCCAGGGGCTGACATTCCGAACCTTCACGGTTCTCCTCCTCAAGCTGAAGTGCATAAATATTCCAGTTTGATACATTATTTAAACGCACCTCATTCCTGACATGATGTTCCACCGACATGGCATAAATACGACCACGTGCATTAGTATTTGAAGCGTAAAAACCCGATATTGCAAAGGTACTTGCTGACCAGATATTCTTAAAAATTCCTCCACCGTTGTTGGTCACCCATAAGCTCCAGTATTGTGTATCCCAGGCTTGTTCAGAGATTGTTGAGACCGTCTGGCCCTGGGGTGGTTTATTTTCCTCCCATTTCCAGGGTACAGCCGGACCCGGGTTCATGGTACCGTGCCCGCCTATGAACTTCACATCGTTGATCATCGATTTTTCACCTGCCATCCATTTACAAGCAACAGCCCTGTAATTGTTTTGTGCTGTGTATAAGCCAATTCCGGTGATTATATTTGTTCCGCCCTGCGGTGCCTCAATCAATGCTTCCGGAGGTCCGAAACTTCCAAAATCGGGTGAGTTTTCAATCAAAGTAAAATTTGTAGCTATCGGGTGAAGCCCTATCAGAACTGTTGATGGTTTGAGCTTAAGCGTTTCACTCACCCTGTATGATCCCTGTGGAACATAGATATTAGGATACTGATCAATAGCCGCCTTAATTGCTTTAGTATCATCAGTCACTCCGTCACCTTTGGCACCGAGCGTTTTAAGATTTACCCATGTTCCCATTTCAGGAAGTTTCGGGATATCAGAAACGGCTTCAGCCGGAAGTGTTTTAAGAACTTCTGTCTCGTATGTAGTCCTGATCTGTGGATCTGAATCCAAATCGTCCATCTGAAGTCCGTAGATGAACCTTTTCACATTGTATATCTCTGATGGCGCAATGGTATTTGTATTGAGTTTCGGATAATGAACCAAAACCGGAACACTACTGCAGGTCAGATTCCGGATATTGACCTGCATGTGTGCATTATCTTCATTACTGACCTCAATAGCGGGGCCTGAAATATTTTCAAACCGGCAATCCTCCATAAACAGCTTTTCCCAGTAATTCTGATCGACCATAATTACTGAGGGAACATTTTTTACACTCATACGAACAATTGTAAGACCAGCTTCATGAGTTTTGATTGCAGCTTTTCGCTGGCCTTCAAAATAAGTGTCGAGCATCATGAATTGCCAGCCAGGGGAGGCTTTAGTAGTATAAATGCCGTACTCGCCACCAAAGAATTTCACATCTTCGATCATGTTCCCGATATCGAACAGACCTGCTTTTCCGTTGCCAACATGAATGTCACAATGTGAAATAAAACTATGCTGGGCGAAATGAGTCCGCAAGGCTACAGCTGCAGGATTCCCGTCTTCGATTTTCAGGTCGATGTTTGAGAGTGCACTGTAAAAAGTACCGGCTCCTGCATCCCTTATCTCTTTTCCTGCTTCAACAATACTACTCGTAAACCAGAACATGTAAGAAGCTTTTCCTTTATCATCGGGATTTGGTTCCTGAAATCCCGGAGAATTTTTCCTGAGGATAAATACAGGCCGGTTTTTTCCGTATCCGATCAGGCGAATTGCAGCAGGGATATAAATTGTTTTTGATATAATGTAACTTCCTTCGGGGATAAACAGAATGCCAAAATTCCTGTCTGTTTTTAATTGATTGATTGCATTTTGAAGTTGAACAGATACATCGGTCTTACCATCGGCTGTAATGCTGAAATTTTCAGGAGTGAAAAAGACAGCAGCAGGATCATCAGGTTTTTTGGTATAAATTGAATTGCCCGTCTTGGGGGTTGCACAATAACTACTTATAACAGATGTGGTTAAAAATGATACTAGTATTAAAAGATGTTTATGTTTCATATGAAAAAGTATTGGGCGGAATGTTTATGAAGAAACCGGAAGATGTTCTTTAGCTTGGTTCCACATGAATTGTCACGGTCAGGTTTTCATAAACCGTTGTAAGCTCATTCTCTATTTTGTCACAGTATTTGTGGGCGCTTCCAACTGTAACATCTTCAGGAATCTGAATATGAATATCAACAAAACGATAATTTCCTGCCACCCTTGTCCTGAGGTTATGATAACTTACATCCAGCCCGTTTAATCTCTTTTCAAGTTCCACAATTTCATTATTGCTCCATGCCGTATCAAGAAGAGGAGTGAAGGCTTTCGTGAGAAGATTATATGCCTGCTTTATAATAAACAGTGCGACAAGAATTGCAATTACCGGATCCAGCCAGTTAATTCCGGTAACTATAATAAGACCAAGGCCAATTGCGACTCCAAGCGAAGTGTAAATATCAGTTTTAAGATGAAGGGCATCAGCTTCGAGTGCCACAGAGTTTGTTGAACGGGCTACCTTATACACTCTTCGTGAAACAAAAGTATTGACTATTGCTGAGATGAGCATCACAATGGAGCCCAGAGCTATAGAATCAAGCTCGATCTTCTCTCCAAAGAGTTTTCTCACAGCTTCAATAATGATCCAGAGAGCAGCAAGAAAAATCAGAAGGGATTCAATCACTCCTGAAATATTTTCAATCTTACCGTGTCCGTATGGGTGTCTCGAATCAGGTGGATTATCAGAAACCCTGACTGAAAAGAATGCGATAATCGCTGCAATTAAATCCATCGAAGAATGGATCGCTTCAGATAAAATGCTCACTGATCCGCTGATAAGTCCGACTGCCAACTTCATTAAAATAAGTAATGTGTTGGATACTATCGAAAGACGGGCAATATTTACTTTGGCATTCATGAAATCAATAAGGTATTTCCAGCTGTATTTCTTTTATGCAATAAGACACTAAGGCACAAAGGTTTAAACAGTCATCAATTCATACTCTGTATTTCCGAGACCTATTTTCACTGCGTGTTCCAGACCAGCCTGCCAGAATGTATCCGGATGTGCCTTCTTGAATTTATCTTCTCCGGTCAAGTCATTCTCACTATGGTCATCACAGATCCTGCTCCCGGGTAGAGCCGGCGCTGCTTTTACAAGATCGGCGCAAGCCTGATCAAGAGCAACCGGATCAAATGAGGCGGCTATTCCAAGATCGGGTACCAATGGATAATCATTGAAGCCCCAGCAATCACAATCGGGTGAGACATTCATTATAAAATTAATATGGAAAGAGGGTTTATCCCTTACAACAGCGAATGAATATTCAGCAATCCTTTTACAGACTGTTTCGGAAGAATTTTGCCATACGACTCTGGCGGAATCGTACTGGCATACCGCTACACACTGTCCGCAACCAACGCATTTAACATAATCAATATGTGCAATCTTGTCTTTACCAACTACAATGGCATCGTGGGCACAATATTTTTCGCACACCCTGCATCCTGTGCAATTCGCTTCAAATATCTCAGGTGAAGAACCAGAATGGAGAAACAGTTTACCACCTACCGAAGCACAACCCATTCCCAGGTTCTTCAGAGCTCCTCCAAATCCTGTCATTTCATGCCCTTTGAAATGGCTCAAAGAAATTATTACATCTGAATCGGCAATAGCGCTTCCGATCTTCGCGACATTACAGTACTCAAGATTTAATTCAATTTCGCGGTAATCAGTCCCTTTTATTCCATCACCGATTATTACCGGACAATTTGTTGTGAGTGGATTATATCCATTCTCAAAAGCTGCCTCAAGATGCATCGGTGCATTTGAACGCCTTCCAAAATAGAGTGTGTTGCAATCGGTCAGAAAAGGGATAGCCTCTTTTGCTTTTAGGAACTTAACTATCCGTGCGGCATAATTAGGCCTCAAGTAGGCAAGGTTTCCGGGCTCTCCGAAATGCAGTTTTATTGCAACTATTTTTCTCTGGAAATCAATTTTATCAATTCCGGCTTTAACAATAAGTGCTTCAAGCTTTTTAAAGAGATTTTGAGATGGTTTTGCTCTTAGATTGGTAAAGTAGACTTTTGATGCAGTCATACAATAAGTTTTTCTATACTGATAATATTTTAGCTAAATCCACAAGGTCGTGATTCACATCTTTATGAAGCTTTACAGCTCTGCGGAAAGGAACGAGTGTAATCTCCCCGTTCATTATACCAACCATTACACTCTTTTGGTCATCAATAAGGGCTTCAACGGCAGCGTGTCCAAGACGGCTTGCGTTAACCCTGTCAATTGCCGATGGAGAACCACCGCGTTGCAGATGTCCCAATACTGAAACCCTTACATCATAATCTTTAAAATCATTTTTCACCTTTTCAGCCATTGCAAAAGCGCCTCCTTCCTTGAGGCCTTCAGCAACAATAATTATATTGCTTGATTTTTTGCGCGTGTTACCTGCCTCTATCATCGTTTTCAGGTCCTGGTCAGCTCCCTCTATTTCGGGGATAATAATTGCTTCAGCTCCGGTAGCAATTCCGCTGTAAAGGGCTATGAATCCTGCTTCTGCACCCATCACTTCAACAAAAAACATCCTGTTATGAGCGCTGGCGGTGTCCCTTATCTTATCAACAGCTTCCACAACTGTGTTAAGTGCAGTATCGTAACCAATGGTATAATCAGTACCATATATATCATTATCGATTGTTCCGGGGATCCCGACAAAAGGTATATTATATTCCTCGTTAAAAATCCTGCCACCGGTAAATGACCCGTCCCCGCCGATTACCACGACTCCATCTATCTGAGCTTCTTTCAGGTTATTATAAGCTTTGAGTCTGCCTTCGGGGGACCTGAACTCCTCACATCTGGCAGTTTTCAGTATTGTTCCGCCTCTCTGTATAATATCGCTGACACTGGATGACTGCATAGGTATGAAGTTTGCATCTATCATACCCTGGTAACCCTGACGTATTCCTATAACTTCCAGTCCGTTATAAACTGCAGTACGTACAACACCACGGATAGCTGCATTCATTCCCGGGGCATCTCCTCCTGATGTCAGTACCCCGATTTTTTTAATCTTTGCCATAAATAATTTTTGTAAAATAAGGCATCAAAGGTAATACAATTTTTTAAGCCTGACAAATGCCGGAACATTCCAATAGTCAGATATTTGAAATGATATCACGTATGTTTTCTATAAGCCATTTAGGTGTCGAAGTTGCTCCACAGATCCCTACCGAGTTTTTACCAATGAACCATGTTTTATCAAGTTCTTCATTACTGGAAACAAAATGTGTATCGGGATTGACATTTTTACAGACTGAATAGAGCATCTTGCCATTGGAGCTTTCCCGTCCGCTGACAAAAATTATGGTATCGTGTTTTTTTGCAAACGACTTAAGATGGGGTTCACGGTTTGAAACCTGACCACAGATCGTTTTATTTATTATCAGTTTTTTTGCCGGATCCGAAATCCCGTTTTCTCCCATTCTTGTACACAGAATATCTATAAGATTACTGTATTCTTTAACGCTCATAGTTGTCTGAGCAAAAAGATATACAGGCTTTGAGATGTCGATTTTCCCGAAATCATCAGGTCCGGATACAAGAATACCTTCATTATTAATCTGCCCAAGCAATCCTACTACTTCAGCATGACCCGGTTTGCCAAAAATCACAACTTGTCCGTCACCCTCCTTGGTTCTGATCCACGTCTCTCTTATTTTAGATTGCAGTCTTTTTACTATCGGACATGTAGCCTCAATTATTGTTAAATTATTTTTTTCGGCAGTTATGTATGTTTCCGGTGGTTCTCCGTGAGCCCTGATGAGTACTTTGCAATCCTTCAGATTTCTGAACATCTCGTGATCTATTGATTCCAGTCCAAGAGATGAAAGGCGGTCCACTTCCTTATCATTATGAACGATCGGGCCAAGGGAAAAAACCTTTTCTCCTTTAAGAAGAGCTTTTTCTGCTATCTCAACGGCATTTTGCACACCAAAACAAAACCCCGACTGTTTATCAATCTCAACTACCATTTCTCTTCTTATCAATGATCTCTTTTATCCATAACATTTGTTCATCGACAGTCATTCTGCTGTTATCGAGGATAATAGCATCATCTGCTCTTCTGAGCGGGCTTATATCCCTGTTTTCATCAGCAATATCGCGGGCTATTATGGTTCTTTTAATCTCTTCAAAATCAATGTTTACTCCATTATTCTTCAACTCATTGTGTCTTCTTTTAGCCCTGATATCAACTGAGGCTGTCATGAAGATTTTTATGTTTGCATCCGGAAAAACAACTGTACCGATGTCCCTTCCATCCATCACAATGCCTTTTGAAACACCTATCTGCCTCTGCAGCTCAACCATCCTGGCACGTACTTCAGGTATCTGACTTATTCTGCTTACATGGGCGGTCACTTCCATACTCCTTATCTCCTTTTCAACATTTTCGGAGTTCAGAAAGGTCTCATATTCATTTATATCGGGATTAAAAACAAAATCTATGTGAATGTCTTTAAGTTCAGAGAGGATCCCCGGTGTATTCAACCAGGGGATACTTATATAATTTTTTCTCATGCAAAAGAGTGTTACTGCACGATACATCGCTCCGCTATCAATAAAAATATAGCTCAGTTCTTTTGCAATTAATCTCGCAAATGTGCTTTTTCCGCACGACGAATATCCGTCGATTGCTATGATAAGTTTCTTATTCATATTTGTTTTCATTTTATGGCTCAGGGCTCAGGGTCCGCTCCGTGCTCTGTGCACTATGCCCTGTGAAAAAACTTCACAAAGGTGATAAATAAACCGGTATAAGACAAGGATTATCTAATTCCGGTACTTTTTATAAAGAAGATCCGGTCGGACAATTATGGAAACACTGTTTGAAGATCCTGCAAGATGATATGTAGCTCTTCCAAACTCAATATTCAGGAATGAGGTATTAATACCGAAACCCCAGGAGAATCCTACAGTTGAGACTTTTGATTCGATCTCCAACTCTCTTCTTCTCTGGTAGTTGTATCCGGCACTTAAATAGAAGTTTTTATGGGGAATAAGTTCAACTCCCAGAATGACGTGTCGCATGGAATTCTCTAAAAAGCCGGATGACACCTTGTTATCTTCTGTTGAAACAGGTTCCTGGTATTGATAAGTAAGGTCGAATTTTTCAAGATGTCTCAGCGTTAATGAGAAGCGAAACGGAGCATGGGCCAGTGTTTGTGAAATACCGGCCTGTATCTCAAAAGGTAGTTTCTCACGCTGTTCGCCTGCATAAGTAGTAACCTGATAACCTGCATTTTTAATTACCATACCTGCAGAAAAAAGATTGGTGCTGTTATGCCAGGAAGCACCGATATCGAATGCAAAACCGATAGAGGTGTATTTTTCAAGTTGGGATAATACCGGTTTAAAGTTCACTCCTACCGAAAAAAGCGAATCAATCTGACGCGAGTATATCAATGAAAGAGCATATTCAGCAGCGCTGAAGTCACCCGTTATTGTTCCTGAGGCATCTGTCTCGGTAAAAGAACCATAATTGAGGTAGGTTAAACCTGCTGCAAAATTTCCTGTTCCGGGAAATGATCTTGAATACATGGCAAGCCCGTAATTGATACCGGCGAAATAATTGACATAATTTAATGCAAGACTCTTATTCATGCCTGAATTAAGAAGAGCCGGATTGTGATACGCGAGGTTGAGATTGTTTCCCTGTAATGAAACATTTGTGCCTCCAAGTGAGGAAACAAGTCCGGAATGTGTAAGGTTTAAGAATTCGTAGATATTATCACCTCCCGTCTGAGAAAAGGAAGGTGATATTATTACAATGAAAATGAGAAAATTCAGGACTTTCTTTTTCATAATTACAGATGCACGTCAAATATAGCATGATTTATCTAAACGGAGAAGTTGTGTAAATTAGTATTAATGAACAGTATATAACTATCTGAAGCAGATCAGGCGGTTTTGCCGGTAAGCGCAAGAGCTTCGTCAATACTCTTATTCGTTCCATTCATTTGCGACATTAAAAGACCTGCTATAACAATAGCCATCCCGACAACATTCTGAACAGTCAGCTTATCTCCCATAAGAATGAATGAGAAGAGAGCCGTGAATACAGGAATACAATTTGAAAAAACATTTGCCCTGGTAATACCCATATTTCTTACGGAATAGGCGAAGAGAATGAAAGCGCCGCAAGATGCAAATATAGAAAGCTCAATTATCGGTTTGAACATTTCAAAGGTGAAAGGCGTAACGACAAAATGTTTAAAATCGAAGATTAGAAAGAGTGGTAAAAAGAGAACTGCCCCTATTAAATTCTGAACATTTACTATGTATACCGGTGTATATGTACCAACAAGGCGACTGAGAGTCAGATTATAGCCGACAGCCGATAGAACCGCAAGTGTTAGTAGTCCTAATCCTTTAATGTTGAATGAAATAGTTCCATCGGCGTTAAGAATAAACACAACGACTCCGACAAATGATGTGATTATTCCTGCATAATTTATTGCTTTCAGCTTCTCTTTAAAGATCAGCCAGGCGCCGATAGTTGCAAAAACAGGTATGGTTGCTATCAGTACTGAACATACAGTTGCCGAAACGTAGGTAAGTCCGAAACTCTCACCAAGAAAATAAAAGAAAGGCTCAAATACAGCCAGCATCAGGAAGAGCTTCCGATCAGTTTTTTTTATCTTCATATAATTCTTTGTAACAACAAGAAAAATTGTCATGAGAATTACTGAAAGCAGAAGCCTGATAAAGACAATTGTGATGGGGTGGAATGTTTTATTTGCCACCTTGAACCAGATAAAAGAAAATGACCAGAAGATCATTGACAAAACTACTGCGACATATGTTTTTACTTTGCTGTTCAATACTTTATCTTTTGATCCCATACATAATTTACGGAATGGCGAATTTAATTTTAATATTTCTATTTACCGTATTGTTGGGAGAAAAACTTAATTAGATTGAATCAGATGATTTGAATAGTTTCGACTATTTTATTTTTAATAATTTAAAGAGATAAACAAAGGTCAATATAGTAAGTAGTTAGCAATATAATTTATTTCGAATAGGTCATATTTATGATATATTTTAGGTTTGATGGTGAATCATAAATTATTATATTTGCCGCCTCATAGGTTGAAAAATACAAAATTGATTCTATTAAACAATTTAAAACAAGTTAATTAATTAATATTCAAGTTTAGATGAAAATCCTGGTCTGTATCAGTAACGTACCCGACACTACTACAAAAATTAAATTTGCCGAAGGAAATACTTCAATTGACACTGCCGGTATTCAGTGGGTCATTAACCCATGGGACGAATTGTCTCTTACCCGTGCCCTTGAACTTAAAGATGACGTCACCAGCGGAATAAAATCCGTTACCGTTATCCATGTTGGTCCGCCTGCTTCTGAGCCAACCATCCGCAAAGCCCTGGCCATAGGAGCTGATGATGCAATAAGGATAAATGCAGTATCGGCAGATGCATGGTTTGTAGCAGCACAGATTGCTGAAGTGGTAAAAAAAGAACAGTTTGATGTAATAATGTGTGGTATAGAATCGAGTGATTATAATGGTTCAATAGTGGGAGGGATGATCTCTGAATTCCTGGGGATTCCTTCAGTTTCAGCCGTTTCAGACATAAAATTTGAGAACGGACAACCGGTCATGATCCGGGAAATAGACGGAGGAAAAGAGGTTGTGACTGTTCCGGCACCATTTGTCGCCATTGTCCAGAAAGGTATAGCTAAAGAGCCGCGAATAGCAGCTATGCGAGGTATTATGATGGCCAGGTCAAAACCTGTAAAATTGATTGAGCCGGTCGCTGTTGATCCCTTGACCCAAATTGTGGAATTTGAAAAACCAGCACCACGGGCAGCCTGTAAATTTATTGATGATGATAATCCGGCACAGCTTCTTGATCTTTTGCAGAATGAGGCAAAAGTAATCTGATAATTAGTTAAAAAAACAGTAAATCAAAACGATATGTCAGTATTAGTATATACCGAGAATTGGGACGGAAAATTCAAGAAACTTTCATTTGAACTGGTATCTTATGCAACAGGGGTTGCAAAAATGCTAAATACAACGGTAACAGCAGTATCAATCGGAAAGGTTGATGATGGCGAATTAATTAAACTTGGGAGTTATGGAGCCAACAAGATCATAAATGTTAATAATGAGAAGCTTGCAACTCTTGATAGCCAAGCCTATACAAGTGTTATCTCTGAGATTTCCGGAAAAGAAAATTCATCAGTTATAATAATTTCGAATAATAATACAGGGAAAGCAATTGCTCCCAGGTTATCTGTGCGTCTTAAAGCCGGCGTAGGTTCAGGTGTAAGCAGATTACCATTAAATCTTAATCCATTCACGGTTTATAAAAGGACCTATTCAGGGAATGCGTTTGCTCATCTGGTTATCAAATCCGATGTTAAAATACTCACCCTGGCACAGAACTCTTTTGATCTGATTGAAACACCAGGTTATGCGACTATTGAGAATCTGAATCCTGCCGTTGATGGAGCATTACTGAAAACTGTGGTAAAGGATGTCCAGAAACAATCAGGTAAGATACTTTTAACTGATGCTGATATAGTTGTATCTGGCGGAAGAGGTATGAAGTCGCCTGATAACTGGCCTCCGCTGGTTGAACTTGCCACACTGCTTGGTGCCGCGACTGCATGTTCACGTCCGGTGTCAGATGAAGGATGGAGACCTCACGAAGAGCATACAGGACAGACTGGAAAGATCATTGCCCCGAACCTCTATATTGCAGTCGGTATATCAGGTGCAACGCAGCATCTGGCAGGTATCAGTTCATCAAAATATATTGTCGCCATTAATAGTGATAAAGATGCTCCAATTTTTGAAGCAGCACAGTACGGAATAGTTGGCGATGCAATGAAAGTTCTTCCAAAACTAGTTGAAGCTGTTAAAGAACTGAAAAAATAGGAATTATTTTATATATTGTTAACTGTTTTCCGGAATCGCTTGAAAATCAATATGACAAAACAGATAGTATTTGCAACCATTCTCCTGATAACAATAGGGGCATTTTCTTACACAATTAGTAGAATTGTCCGGTTTTTTAGATTTACCAGACCTGCATTCCCCATAAAAGACTTCGGAAAGAGAATAAATGTCGTGCTTACAGTTGCCTTTGGTCAGACAAAAATATTCCGGCGTCCTGTCATAGGTCTGTTCCATGCCTTAGTCTTCTGGGGATTTTGTGTAATTATTTTCGGGAGCATTGAAATGGTCATTGACGGACTTACAGGTACGGAAAGGGTTTTAACATTTCTGGGGCCTGTATATAATATAATTATAGCTTCAGGCGATATCTTTGCGCTTCTTGTTACCATTTCAATTATTATTTTCCTGAGTCGCCGGCTCTTTTTTCATATTAAAAGATTCGAGGGTATCGAGATGAAAAAGATTACTCATATCGATGCAAATATCGCCCTTTCAATAATCCTGCTATTAATGGTTTCACTTCTGACAATGAATACAGGGTATATTGAATATAAGGCACTTACGGGTGAAGCGTCAGTCGGCCTTTTCCCGGTCAGCAGTGTTATTGCAGGTTTCATTACCAATGGACAGGCAGAAAGTTTCAGGTTAATGTATGAAGCATCATGGTGGACCCACATACTTCTGATATTTCTGTTTGCAAACATTTTACCCTATTCCAAGCATTTCCATGTGTTCATGTCAATACCGAATGTATTTCTATCGAGACTAGATCCTCTGGGAAAACTCCCGAACATGGATAATATTACCAGAGAAGTTAAGCTGATGCTTGATCCAAATACTGCCTTTGCTGCATCTGCTACCGATGCTCCTCCTGAACGGTTTGGTGTAAAAGATGCTGAAGATGCTTCCTGGAAAAACTATTTTGATTCGCTGGCATGTACACAATGTGGCAGATGCACAGCGGTCTGTCCGGCAAATATCACGGGAAAGAAACTATCA
>Ga0182027_10002065_pt1 | contig 32770 bp, 35 predicted proteins | sample 712E1DmetaG_FD_121300 | JGI IMG/M metagenome (GOLD analysis project Ga0182027, IMG submission 121300) | Permafrost microbial communities from Stordalen Mire, Sweden - 712E1D metaG (Illumina Assembly) | ecosystem: Environmental > Terrestrial > Soil > Wetlands > Permafrost | place: Sweden...
GCGCCGAGCGTTTCCCAGGTACCGGGCGCCGCCACGCCACGGGACTCGCGCACCTTGAAATCGGCCGCGCCGAAGCGCTCCAGGGGGCCGGTCGCCGCAAGGTGCTCCTCGAAGATGTCTTTGAACGCGGGGCCGTAGTAGAAGAAGAACTCGACGCGCTCTTCGGGGGTGGCCACCTGGACGGTCTCAGGCCGCGAAGAGGCCAGATCGAAACGGTAAGCGCCGTCGGCGGGGTAGTATTCGCCGAATCCGGCGCTCGAGAGCAGAAACGGATTGCGCGTTTCGACGACCGATCCGCGCAGATCGAAGCGTGCGGCCGGGCGCGCGCCGAGGCCGTAGAAGCGCTCCGAAGCCGCGGCGTGCTGGTCCACCAGGCCGCGCTTGAGGCCGGCATCGACCAGCACGTCCTTGGACCCGGCCGTCACCACGATCCTGCCGCCGCTCTTTGCCACTTCGACCGTGAGGTACCGGCTCTTGAACGAGTACACCGCGGCGTTCTCGTCCGCTACAACCGCCACCGTCTTGGGCGCAAGCGGTGGCTTGATTCGTTCCTGCTCGGTCCAACTCCGCACGAACCGGAATGCGGAGGGGCTCAGCCATTCAATCTCGCCGGCGCCATCGGAAAAGACGAGCGGGAAGGTGTTGACCACGCGCGGAGGCGCGCCGGAGGCCACGGCGGCCAGCGCCAGGAGACAACCAACCCAGCGCCGCATATCAGAGAAGCACGATCCGGTCTTGAATCTCGCCCGTCACGCGGGCGCCCTCTTCGCCCACAAAGACGTTGACCTCAGACCGCACGCCGAAGCGGGGCAGATAGATGCCCGGCTCGACCGAGAAGCAGGTCCAGGGGATGATGCGCCGCTCGTCGTGCGTTTCGAGATTGTCCATGTTGGCGCCGGAGCCGTGTACCTCGGCGCCGATCGAGTGGCCGGTGCGGTGAAAGAAGTACTCTGCGAAGCCCCGCTCGCGAATCACGCCGCGGGCCGCATCGTCCACCTCGAATCCGCGCAGCGCACGCCCCGCGCTCACGCCCTCTTTGACAAATCGCACGGCGCTGTCGCGCGCCTCGGTCACAATCCCGAACACATTGACGATTTCCGCGGGCGGCTCGGCGCCGCAGAATCCGGTCCACGTAATGTCGTAGTAGACGCCATCCGGCGAGTCGGCCTTGGCCCACATGTCGATCAGCAGCCAGTCGCCGCGGCGAATCTCGCGCGACGCGTCGGCTTGCGGCTCGTAGTGCGGGTTGGACGAATTCTCATTCACGCCGACGATGGGTCCGTGGTCCGTCACGAGGCCAGCAGCCGCGAAGCCGTCGCGGATGAAGCGCTTCACGGCGAACTCGGTGATGGATTCGCCGGCGCGCAGCCTGGCGGCGACCAGGTCGAAGGCCTCGCGCCGGACGCGGTCCACCTTGACGCCGGCCTGGAGGTGGCTTTCGAGATTGGCCGCAGTCCATCGCGCCTCGAACTGCTGCACCAGGTCCGCCGAACTGACCACCTCGACACCGGCGCTGCGCACGAGTTCTACCGTGCCCGCGTCCACCATCGACACGTAGGGGATGGCGCAGTTCGGGGAATACTGCATGGCGACGCGGCGCCGGCCGGCCAGCAGCGCGTGCAGCCCGTCACTTTGCGTGGTCCAACTGGAATACTTCGAGATGCTACCCGGCAGCCCGTCGAGCGCCGCCGCCTCGATCGAGTGCACCAGGCCGCGCGGCTCGCCCTTCGCCGGAATCAGGTAATACCAACGCCGGGTGGTGGTGCGGTCCGTGGGCAGCCCCAGCACGCGATAGGCGAGCGGATCCCTCCCGTGGTGATCGAAGAACAGCCAGCCGTCCAGCCCCTCGGCGGCTAGCGCCTGTTGAATCGCGTCCAGATTCATCGCAGCTCCTTCGTCGCGGGCTCGAAGAACGGCGCCCATTTCTCTTTCGCCGGCGGCGCTCCGGCCAGGCTCACCAGCACCAGGCTCGCCACCGAAACGGCCAGCGCGGGATGAATGGCGTCCACGCCCCACGGGTTGCCGGCAAGGTTCCAGCCTACCGTGATCGCAGTGCCCAGGGCGATCGATGCGACGGCGCCCGCGGTGGTCGCGCGCTTCCAGAAGAACACCGCCATGACCGCCGGCGTCACCGCCGCCCCGTAAACCGTGTAAGCATACAGCGAAGCGCTCAGGATCGACTCGAATTGCGTGGCCTGCAACACCGCATAAATGCCGAGCGCCACCACCACCAGGCGGGAGACGATCAGGTTTCGCCGCTCCGAGGCGTGCGGGTCGATGAACCGCTGGTACACGTCGTGAATCAGGTTGGTGGCCGGCGAGAACAGATAGTTGTTGGCGGTCGAGATGAGCTTGGCGAAGATTCCGCCCAGCAGCAGCGCGCCGGCAATCCGGGGCAGGCCGTGCCGCGCGGTATAGGGAATAATCTCGCGGGCCTGCTCGGGATGGAACATCGAGCTGCCCACCACCGCGATCGCGATAATCACGGTTTCGAGCACCAGCGTGCTGACGATCCAACCGCCGGCCGCGATTTTGGCGTCACGTTCCGAGCGGGCGGAGAAGAACTTCTGGTACATGCCCTGGTTGCCGATCAGCAGCAATGTGGTTGGGATCATGAGCCCCAGCGCGCGCTCGAACGAGATGGGGCCGAACACCTCAAAGTGGCTGGCCGGCAGCGCCTGCCGGACCGCGGACCACCCGCCGGCGCCGTGGAGCAACACCGGAAATGCATAGAGCACGATGGCGGTCACGAGCGCGCCGATTACCAGGTCCAGGTACGCGACCGATGCCATGCCCGCGCCGGCCGTGAAGGCGATGACAAACGCGGCCACCATGTACATGGCCCGCATGCGGTCGAGATCCGGAAAGATCAGGTGCAGGATGTCGCCGCCCGCCTTCATCTGGTAACTCGTGATCATGGTGTAGGCGATCACGATGGCCACCGTGCCCAGGACGCGCGCGGCCGTGTTGTAGCGGTTCTCGAGCAGGTCCGGCACGGTGTACTGCGCAAACCGCCGCGCGCGCCCGGCGATGGTGAAGATGAGGATCAGCCCTATCCAGCCGCCGGCCGGCTGCCACAGTGCCGCGAAACCGATGCGGGTCGCGTTCTCCGCGCCGGCGAACAGGCTGCCCGCGCCGATCCAGGAGCAGAGCAGAGTGGAGACTAGGACCCACCACGGGAGTTTTCGTCCCGCCACCAGGAAATCCGCCTGGTTCTTCACGGTCAGGGCCTTGATGATGGTGACCGTGAGAAGAACCACCACCACTCCCGCGATTACGGCGATGTAGATCATGAAGTGCCTGTGCTAGAGCTTCCGCCAACTCAGCTCGGTCGGCAGACTGACAACGCCCGCAGCCCCTTTCGAGTCCATCACCCGGAAGCTTAGCACGTCGTCAAGCCAGTCCTGGCTGGAGCCGTCGCCGTGCTGCGTGGCCGCGGTGAGGGTGTACTCCTGCTGGGTCAGCAGGCACTCGAAACGGAAGTCCACTTCGAGCTGGTCGCCCGCGTGGAATTCGCCGAGTTCCTGGCGTTCCACGCGCGTGTTGGTGCCGAATACGTCGATGCCCAGCCGGTTGCGAATCAATAGCCCCACGATCGGGTCGGCGACATCCTGGCGGAATCGCGTCACTACCCGCGCGGTCACCCGTTCGCCGGTCATGACCACCGCGGCGGGTTCGCCCGCGGCGTTCCACAGCTCGACTCTGACGATCTCGCTCGCGCCATCGCCGTGGCGGAAACTGCTGGCGAGGCGCGCTTCGCCGTTGGGCGGCCGCTTCTGGCGTTCCACCACCAGGCCCACGTAGCGGTTGACCACGTCGTTGGGAGTGCCTTCGGCCTCGATGCGTCCGTTCACCAGCAGGATGGCGCGGTTCGCCAGGCGCTTCACGAGGCCCAGGTCGTGCGAGACGAACAGGATCGTCACGCCGCGCTGTTTCAACTCCTCGAACTTCTGGACGCACCGGCTGGCGAACATGGCGTCGCCCACCGCGAGCGCTTCGTCCACGATCAGGATCTCCGGATCTACGTGGATCGCCGTGGCGAACGCGAGCCGGACGTACATCCCGCTGGAGTATTCCTTCACCGGGCGGTCAATGAATTCTCCGATCTCGGCGAAGGCCGCGATCCGTGGAAAGGCCCGCTCGATCTGGCCGCGGCCGAGGCCCATGATCTCGCCGTTGATGAAGACGTTCTCGCGGCCCGTGAATTCGGGATTGAATCCCGCGCCGAGTTCGAGCAGCGCCGCCACCCGGCCGGTGGTGGCGACGCGGCCGCTGGTAGGCCGCAGGATGCCGCTCACGATCTCGAGGAGCGTGCTCTTTCCGGAGCCGTTCGGCCCCACCACGCCCAGGATTTCGCCGCGCTCGACTGTGACATTTATGTTCGACAGCGCCCAGAAGTCCAGATGCGCGCGGTTCCGGAAGGGCAGCAGCTCGAGGATGCGGTCGGCCGGCCGTCGGTACAAACGGAACACCTTGGAGACGTTTTGAACCAGGACGGCGGCCAAACCAGGACTATAGCATGGCGGGTTCGGGGTCGCGGTGAAGGCGGCCCGACGCAGAATCTCTCGAGACGGTCGGGACCCCCTCAAGGAAGTCCTCCAGGGTGTCGCCGCCCTCAAGGTATTCGACGAGCGTCTGAACGGGAACCCGTGTCCCTCGGAACACAGGTTGGCCATGCATCGTTTCCGGGTCTCTTGCGATCGCTCTCATCACGTCTTCATCATCGCGGAGTGTGCCTGGCGGGAATGCCCAACGGCAGACAAGGCAGGTCGCCGTGGACTACTATACGTCAACGCCGTATAGTGAAAGGCGATCATGGGCGTGGCAGTTCGGAAGACGAGAGCGGGGACACGCACCAGGTCTGGCCTGGCGCTGGAGGAGAGCGCCAAGGAGATTCTGTCTCATTTGAAGGGCGAGACGAAACTCCGCACACGGCGTATCGTGCTGCCGGACGAGGTGGATGTGAAGCGCATCCGCACCAAGGCGCGGATGTCGCAAGCGGAGTTTGCGCGCGCTTTTTGCATCCACCCTCGGACGCTTCAGGAATGGGAGCAAGGGCGCAGAAAGCCGGACGCAACAACACGCGCATACCTCGCGGTGATCGCCAAGAATCGCGAGGCGGTGTTGGCGGCTCTGGCTTCGTAGGGCGCCGATTCAGCGCGGCACGCTGAAGCGACGCTTCAGCGTGCGCCACAGGCCAGGCTAGACCCAGACCTTCTCGATCGGCACGCCTCTGCGGCAGAGCGCGCAGGATGGGGCGTCGGTGTAGTAGCGGCCGTCGAGCTTGGTGAGGTAGTAGAGCGGCAGCGGGCTGAAGTCGGGGGTTTTGGGCGTGGGCTGGTAGACCACCACGGCCATGGCCACCACCTGGGCCCCGCTCCCCTCCACCAGCTTTTTCAACTCGATGAGCTTGCTGCCGGTGCGCAGAATGTCGTCCACCAGGACCACTTGCTCGCCCGCCGCGCGATCCAGGTACTGGCGGAACCGCAGCGGGCCATTGCTCTCGTCCCCTTCGGCCCAATAGACCTGGTGCGCGCGCAGGGCCTCGCACACACCGTAGGCCACCGGAAGTCCTCCCGTGGCTGGCGCGACGATCGAGAGTTGCGGAACGATGGCGCGAATCTCGGAGTTGGCCCGCAGCAAACGGCTCAGACCTACGCTCAGAATCTTGGCGTGCTGGTAATACCGCATGGCCAGCGCGACCTGCAGATACTCGTTGGAGTGAAGCCCGTTCGGATATTCGAAATGCCCGTCGCGCAGCGCGCCCGTCTGGCGCAGCAGCCCGACTACTTCGTCTTGTGTCGGTAGCAGATGCATAAATCAGTACGCCCCTTTCCCGGTCAGTACTCGAGGTATCGTGCGCAGCAGGATCTTCCAATCCAGTGCGAGCGACCAATTGTCAATATACTGCATGTCCATCTTCATCCAGGTCTCGAAGTCCAGCGCGTCGCGCCCTTCCAGGGCCCACAGGCAGGTCAGGCCCGGGCGCATACGCAGTCGGCGGCGCTGCCAGCCTTTGTAATTCTCCACCTCGTCCGGGACCGGCGGCCGCGGTCCCACCAGCGACATATCGCCCCGCATCACGTTCCACAATTGCGGCCACTCGTCGACGGAGAACTTCCGCAGGTAACGCCCCACCGGCGTCAGACGCGGGTCGTTGGGAATCTTGAATGCGGTGGACTTCCGGTTGAGGTGCGCCAGCGTCTCTTTCAGTTGTTCGGCGTTTTCGACCATCGAGCGGAACTTGTAGAACGTGAATCGCCGCCCGTTCAGCCCGCAGCGGACCTGCGTGAAGATGGCCGGCCCGCGCGAGGTCAGGCGGATCAGCAGCGCGATCGCGGCCATCAGTGGGGCCAGGATCACTAGCGCGGCGGCGGCGAGCACCACGTCCGTGGTCCGCTTCACGAAGAGCCGGATCTCATCGTGCGGAGCGGCGGCGAAGGTCAGAAGGGGAAGCGTGCCCAGCCGGTCCAGGTACATCTCGCTGTTGACGTGTTTGAAAAAGTCGAGCGCCAGGCGCGTGCGCACGCCCTCCTCGTCGCATAGCACCAGCGTATCTTCCAGGTCCGCCAGGTTCGGCTTCTCCAGGGCGAAAAGCACCTCGTCGATCACCCGCTCGCGCAGGAGCGCGCGGAGTTCGCTCAAGGGGAAGACCGGGTACTCGCCGGTCAGCCGGACGGATTCCGGCGCATCCCCACCTTCTTCCGCCAGAAAGCCGACCAGCCGAATCCCGTACCTTTGGGATTGTTCCAGCGCCTCGCCTAAACGCCGCGCACTATTTCCCACCCCAACCACCAGAACGTAGCGCTGCGTTCCGAACGCGCGCAGCGCGCGCACCAGGCGCCCCGTGCTCAACCGAAACACACACAGAAATACCCAGGCGTAAACGCCGAACAGCGCCAGAAACGAGCGGCTGAGATCCAGCTTGAGCAGGTACTCCAGCAGCACGATCGCGATCAGGCCGCCAAACGACTGCCGGAAGCCGTCGCGCAGGACCGTGCGCGGATGGCTCGACTCGAGCCTCTCATACACGTTCAGCCAGATCCCCATTCCGACCCACACCAGGGCCGAGAATCCCAGCAACAAAGCCATCTCCGGGGGCCGTAAAAAGAACGGACGCTCGAAGGGAAGCCAGACGCGGCTGGCGTAAGCGGCTCCGAATGCCGAAGTAGAGAGAAGGATATCCGACAGGCCGAACAGAAGCTTGGTCTTTCGTTGGATCCCGGTGAACATCCGAGAAAGAGCATAGCACGCACGGCTGGGCGCGCCGCACAGCATAATGGTGATGGGAGGGCGAGTCATGCCCGGCGACCGGCTTCCGGCGCTCATTGACGCTCTCAGCCGCCATTTTCGCGCCCGGAGGATGGCTCGCTGCGTGGCAGAACTCGGCATCGGGCCGGAGACTCGCGTTCTGGACGTGGGCGGCACCCTCGACATATGGCGGCTCTCGCCCTTGCGACCGCGCCTCGTCATCCTCAACGAGCCACGGGCAGGCGAGGTCGCCCGCGATGGCGTCCCGGTGGTATGTGCCAACGGGTGCGCCCTGCCATTTGCCGACGGCTCCTTCGACGTCGTCTTCAGCAACTCCGTAATCGAGCACCTCGGCGACGCCGAGAGCCAGGTGCGATTTGCGGCCGAGGTGAACCGCGTCGGGCGCGCTTATTGGGTGCAGACGCCGAACCGGCGCTACTTCCTCGAGCCGCATCTGCTCACCCCGTTTGTGCACTGGCTTCCGCGAGCGTGGCAGGCCCGCGTGGTCGGTTGGGGTACGGTGTGGGAGTGGATTGTGCGACCCTCGCCGGACCGGCGGGAATACTATCTGCACCACGTCTTGACCAGCGTGCCGCTGCTGGCAGCCGGCGATCTGAGCCGCCTCTTCCCCGGCGCCCAAATCATACGGGAGCGTTTTCTGGGTTGGACCAAGTCCCTGGTGGCCTTCCGCCGCGCCGGCGAGTAGTGGCGTCCGCTCCCTCACGGTCGCGGTTCGGAAAAAGGGGCCCGGGATGCCGAACCGCAAATTAGAAGCGCGGGAGGGTGCGAAGAAGAGGCGCCGTGTTCGGGCCGACGTGGTCGATCATGGCCCAGTGGGAATCGAGCGCGCCGATGTATTGCCCGTCCCGCAGGACCACATAGCAGGATCGCTTGGGATACCAGAGCGCGCGATATGGCGGCTGCTTATGTTCCTCGGCCGCGGGACCGAGCTTCCGCACGACGGACGCGTAGTCGTCGCCGGCCGTGAGCGCGAGCCCTGGGTCGGCGCGCTGCAGGAGGACGAATCGCGCCAGCACCACCAGCAGCAGGCCCATCAGCAACACGCCGGCGAACTGGGTGGCCGCCTGCCGGCCGCGCGATTTCGAAGGCGCCCCGTCCGGGACCCTGCCAAACCCGCCCCCGGGCGCCGACGGCATCTCCACCACCCGCCGCCCATAAGGCCGCAGCATGCCCGCCTTGTACTCCAGTTCCTGCGCCAGCGAGACAGACAAAACAGGCTCGTCGGCGGTCGAAATCTCCCGGATCATGCGTTTGGGAATCCAGACCTCGACGTCGCTCTTGAGGTTGGAGACCAGGATTTCCGGTCCCGTCGTCTTCCTGAGCCGCCACTGGTTGTGCTCGATGTTCAGGATGGGTGGGTAGAGCGCAAAGGCCCGCCGCTTAAGCGCTCCAAACTGCAACGGCATAGGCAAATAGTACAACACCCGTGGCAGGCCCGGCGGCTTCACAGAAATTCGAGGTGTTCCGCGATGGCCGCCAGATCGCGAGGCTCGACGCGGATCGGCTCGTGCACGTGGTCCGGACGGGCCCGTTCATCGAAAGCCTGAAACAGCGCCATCTTCGCGACTGCGTATCGCTCGGTGGCGTTGAGTTCCCGCGCGCTGGCCTCAATCGCCGCATCCGTAAGGAGCACGCTGACGGAAGAGTAGGTCTGGCGGTCGGCCGAAACCTGGAAAACGTACTCGGTCCCCCGGTGCCCTTCGTAGAAGTATTGATACACGTAGCCGCTGGCGGCGGAATAGGTCTTGAGCCGGCGCACGGCGGGCGCACCGGTCAGGGGCGGCGGCGGTTGAGCCCTTCTTCCCAGCCTGCGCAGCCAGGCGAGCATCGTAGCGTTCACTTTCCGCGGGCGCGCTGCTCCAGGCGGTACGTCCTGCGCCGGCAGGCCTCCTCGTAGCGCCGCTTCTCGTCTTCCGTTTCGGGAATCACCGGAGGGATGACGACACGATTACCGGCGGCATCCATGGTGACGAAGGTCAGGTAGGCGGAAGCGGTGTGCCTTCGCTGTCCCGTGACCAGGTCCTCAACGAAGACCTTGACTCCCACCTCCATCGACGTCCGGAACACCCGGTTCACCGAAGACTTCAGCGTGATGAGCTGCCCGATGTGGATGGGGTGAAGGAACGTCATGTGGTCCACCGAGGCGGTGACCACGGGGCAGCGCGTGTGGCGGATGGCGGCCAGAGCGCCGGCCATATCGACCAGGTGCATGACGCGGCCGCCCAGAAGGAAGCCCAGTGGATTGGCATCGTTCGGTAGCGCGATTTCGGAATACTCGGACGCGGACTCGCGCGCCGGCCGCCCGGTGAGCGCCGAGGGTTCGCAGTTGGATGGGGAACTCACGGAAGTTTCACCTCCGGTGCGGGCTGTGGGACTTCTCGTCGGGCTCGCTCTTGCGCCGCAGGTAGCTCTCGACATAGGCGCGCGCCTGCTTCTCGAGAGTTTCTCCGGGGCCGTCCCGGAACAGGCCGGTCGCCGTCTCGAACTCGAGGGTGCCGTGGTCCACGGAGCGGTGTTCGCGCTCGGTGACGTAGAAGATCCGGATCAAATCCTCGGCATCGGTGGCGACGCTGTATCGAATGGCGTCCGGACCGTCGTCTTTCGCCGGGAAGTGCGAACAGCGCCGGAGGGCGTGGCCGACGTTGCAGCATTCGCGAAGCGTCTGGGCGCCGGGCAGGCGTTCGCGCATTGGATCGGCGCGGCAGATCCCGTTGTAAGGGTCGCCAAGCGGCAGGCGGGGATGCTTGGGCCAGGCCGATTCGGCAAACCTCTCGGTCGGGAAGAAATGAGGGCACGCCATGGCAGGTATATTAGCATACAGGTCCCTGAGTTCCGCGCCAGGAGGGCAGGCATGAATCGTCTGGAGACGCTCAAAGAGTTGGTGCGACAGAATCCATCCGACACGTTCGCCCGTTACGGGCTGGCGATGGAGTACGCCAGCGGCGGCGATTTCGCCGCGTCGGCCGCCGAGTACGCGATTCTTGTGGAGGCGCATCCCGAATACGCCGCGGGCTATTACCAGGGTGGGAAGGCCCTGGAACGCCTGGGCCGTCTCGATGAGGCCCGGGACTTCTACCGGCGCGGCATTGCGGTCACCACCAGGTCGGGCGATGGGCACGCGCGCGACGAACTGCAGGCGGCGCTGGACCTGCTGGGATAACGGAGAGGAGGCCCGATGAGCACGATTGGTCCGCTGTTGATGGAGCTCGAGCAGGAATCGGCAGTCACACGCGCATTGCTGGAGCGGCTGCCGGAAGACAAACTGGGGTGGAAGCCGCACCAGAAATCGATGAGCCTGGGACAACTCGCCATGCACCTGGCGGGGATTCCGGGCGACATCGCAAAGGTCGTGGGCTTGGATTCCTTCGATGTCAGCGGTATCGCGGTGCCGCCGCAGCCGGGCTCGCGCGCCGAGATTATCGCGGTGTTCGAGAAGAGCCAGGCGGAAGCAGTGGAGACGCTCGGTGAGTTCGACGACGCGTTCCTGGCCAAGATGTGGGCGGCGAAAAAGGGGGGACGGACGGTGACCGCACTGCCGCGTAGCGCGGTGATCCGCTTCATCCTGCTGAATCACCTGGTGCACCACAGGGGCCAGCTTTCGGTGTACCTGCGGCTGCTCGATGTCCCGCTGCCGTCGATTTACGGCCCCAGCGCGGACGAAAACCCCTGGGGGTAGGAACGTTTCCGTTCAGGGTTCGTACTGACTGACATGCCCCGCGACATTCGCTACGCATTCCGCACGCTTCTGAAGAATCCCGCATTCACCCTGATTGCGGTGTTCGCCCTGGCGCTGGGCATCGGCGCAAATACCGCCATCTTCACGGTGGTGGACCGCGTGCTGCTGCGCCCGCTTCCCTATCCCCACGCGGACCGGCTGGTTAACGTGGTGCGGCAGTATAAGACCGGCAACAGTACGTCCATGTCGATCCCCAAGTTCGCCGTCATCCGCCAGGCCGATCTTCTCGAGGCTGTCGCGGTGTACGATTTCATGGGGCCGGGCATGAACCTGAGCGGGGCGGGCGCGCCGGAGCAGGTGCGGGGCGTCCACGTTTCAGAGGCGTATTTTCGGCTGTTCGGCGTCGCTCCGTTGATCGGCCGCACGTTCTCGCCCGAGGAAGACCGGCCTGGCGGCGCGCGCGTGCTGGTGCTCACAAACGGCCTTTGGAAGCGGCGCTTCGGCGGCGATCCGGCGATTGTCGGCCGCACCATCCGGCTCAACTCCGAGCCCTTCACCGTGATCGGCGTCCTGGGGCCCGATTTCTCCGGCGAGCCGGAGACGGACCTCTTCCTGGCCCAGCAGGCCGATCTCAACAGCCCCAACCAGGGGCACTTCCTGTTCCTGGGAGCGCGCCTCAAACCCGGCGTCACGGTCGCGCAGGCCGACGCACAACTGCGCGTGGTTGCCGGCCGCTTCCGCACGCTCTATCCCGGTGTCATGTCTGCCGATGAGACCTTCGCGGCTAAACCTATGGGCGACCTCATGGCGGGCGGTGTCCGCACGCCCCTGTTCATTCTCCTGGGAGCGGTTGCCTTCGTCCTCCTGATCGCCTGCGCCAACGTGGCCAATCTCCTGCTGGTGCGGGCCGCCGGACGCAGCAAAGAGATCGCGATCCGCATCGCCATTGGCGCCGGCCGGGCAGCCATCCTGAGGCAGTTGCTCACGGAAAGCCTGCTTCTGGCCATCGCCGGCGGCGCGGCCGGCGTGTTTCTGGGAGCCGTCGGCCTCCGCATTTTGCTGGCGCTCGCCCCGGCCGAGTTGCCGCGCCTCCCGGCGCCCGACAATCTGAACCTGTTCGCCCTGATGGATGGCCGCGTCCTGGCCTTCGCCTTCGCCGTGTCCGTCGTTACCGGCGTCCTGTTCGGGCTGGTGCCGGCGCTCCAGGTCTCCCGCCCCAACCTCAACCAATCGCTCCGCGAAGGGGGCGCGCGAAACACGGCCGGAACCGCCCGGCAGCGCACGCGCAGCGTCCTGGTGGTGGCCGAGATCGCTCTTTCGCTGGTGCTGCTGATCGGCGCCGCCCTCATGATCCGGACCTTCATGGCCCTGCGCAACGTCCAGCCTGGGTTTCAATCCGCTTCCGTGCTCACCATGAGCAGCTCTCTAGCCGGCCGGAAATACGAGACGGCGGCGGATCTGGAGCGGCTGGCCACGGAAGTCACGCGCCGTCTGGAATCGCTGCCCGGTGTGCAGTCGGCCACGTACGCCCTGACGCTGCCCCTGGGAGCCGGTCCCGATATGCCCTTCTCCATCGCCGGGAAGCCGGCGCGCAACGGCGAGCCGTTCAACGGCGACGAGTTCTACCGCCCCGTCAGCGCACACTACTTTCAGACGCTGGGCATTCCGCTGCGCCGGGGCCGGCTGTTCGACGAACGCGACACCAGCACCGGGCCCTGGACCATCATCATCAACGAGACCATGGCGAAGAAGTACTGGGCGAAAGAGGATCCTCTCGGCGCGACCGTGACCATCGCCAAATCGCTCGCGCCGGAGATGGAGGACCGTCCCCGGCAAGTGGTGGGCGTCGTCGGCGATGTGCACGAGGCAGGTGTCGATCAGGATGTGCCTGGCGTGATGTACATTCCCGAGGGCCAGGAACCGAACGGCTTCGTGGCACTGGGGAACCGCGTGATCCCGTCCTCCTGGGCGGTGAGGGTCGCGGGCGACCCGGCGGCGCTGGGGCGTGCGCTTCAGCAGGAAGTGCTGCGCGTGGATCCGGATCTGGCGGTCGCCCGGGTGATGACCATGGACCGCATCCTGGCGAAATCCGTCGCCCGCCAGAATTTCAACATGATCCTGCTGGGCATTTTCGGCGGGCTCGCCTTGCTGCTCGCGGCCATCGGCATTTACGGCGTCATGTCCTACACGGTCGAGCAGCGCACCAACGAAATGGGCATCCGCATCGCTCTTGGGGCCGGTACGGGCCAGTTGTTGTGGCTGGTGATCGGGCATGGTCTGCTGCTGGCGGGCATGGGGGTGGCGATTGGCCTCGCGGCGTCGTTCGGCCTCACGCGTCTGATGGCCAGCCTGCTGTACGGCGTGAAAGCTACCGATGTAGTAACCTTCGCGGCCGTAGCGGTGGTGCTCTCTGCCGTAGCGGCGCTAGCCTGCTACATTCCCGCGCGGCGGGCGACGAGGGTGGACCCGATCACCGCGCTGCGATGGGAGTAGGGCGCGATTCATCGACCCACTCCATGAGCTTCTGCTGCAGTTCGTCTTTGCTGGGCAGGTAGAGCTGATATTCGCGGGCGTGGATATTGGCATCCTTGGGCAGGGTGATCTCCACCAGGGCCTGGTTCTTGTGCTTGCACAGCAGGATGCCGATGGTGGGTTTCTCGTCAGCCGTTTTCACGAAGCGGTCGAAGTAGTTCACGTACATCTGCATCTGGCCGAGGTCCTGATGGGCGAGCTTGCCGATTTTCAGATCGAGGAGCACATAGCAGCGTAGCAGACGGTTGTAGAACACCAGGTCCGCGAAGAAGTGCTCTTCTTCGAAGGTGAAGCGCTTCTGGCGCGCCTCGAAGAGGAAGCCCTTGCCCATCTCGAGGAGGAAACGCTCGACCTGGCCGATGATGGCGGATTCGAGATCGGACTCGGAGTAGCGGGTGCGCTCCTCCAGGCCGAGGAACTCCAGAACCAGGGGTTCCTTGAGCAGGTCGCGCGCGTGCGCCACGGTTTGCCCCTCCTGCGCGAGCCGGCGGATGCCCTCTTTGTCGCGGCTGAGAGCGAGGCGCTCGTAGGGGCCGGAATCGAACTGGCGGCGGAGTTCGCGCACGGTCCAGTTCTGTTGGGCGGCTTCGATCTCGTAGAAGCTGCGCTCGTCCGGGTTCTTGACGCGTAGGAGGAAGACGTAGTGGGTCCAGCTCAGGCTGAAGGGGCGCGGACAGGGCGTCGATTCTCCGGTCGGGGCCTGGGTGAGACCGAATTGGCCAGTCACTGACTGACCGATTGCTGGGGCATCGAATTGGTCAGTCACTGACTGACCAATTGGGGTGAGACTGAATTGGCCAGTCACTGACTGGCCAATTCGATACTGGTTCTGTAAGTAGAACTGCCGCATAGACTTAAGGTTGGAGAACGAGAACCCTCTACCGAACTCGGCGGTCAGCCGCTCGGCCAAAGCTCTGATGACTTCGTCCCCATAGGCTGCTCGATCCTGCCCGCGCTGCTCCTCCTCGACGATACGCCGGCCGACCTCGAAATTGGTGTGGACCTGAACCAGGTTCACGCCACGCGCCACGGTGGCCTGGGCGCCGGCGATCAGTTGGCGGATGCCGTCAAAGAACTCGGGCGCGGTTTTCACAGGAGCCTCCGGATCGTTTCGAGCACCACCCTTGAGGGCGGTGCCGCGACCTTCGCGGCGGTGCTTTTCGCGGTGGCGGCCCTGGCCTGCTACATTCCCGCACGCATCATAGCGGCGCCTATGGCGCGAGGCACCGGCCGTGAAGTTCAGAATGGCGTGTCGTCACTCAGGGTGTTTTGGCTGGTTCGACTGGATTCCCAGCGGAAGTAGAAATTGGTCCGCCCGTTCTTCGTGCGCTTTACAAGGCCAATAGGGCGATCCACCAGTTCTCCCAGCCGGTCGCGCAACTCGGAGAGGCGCGATACCTGCAACCGGCACTTCTCAAGATCTTCTCTGAGATACCCGAGGGTATTCTCGGTGATGACCCGGTTCTTCGTCACTACGCGGTTTATCGCCTGCGGCCCCTGGATTCGCAGTTTCCAAATGACTATGGGGCGTCCGGTTGAGGCAGTCTCCGTTACGCGTGCCTCCTCGATAACGGCATCGTAGATGCCATCCGGAATGTCGCTGTACATCTCCTCGGTCGCGGCCGAGGTTTTCGCCCAATCGTCGTCAAACCGGGTCAGGTCGCCGGCTGACGCGTCGGCGTCGATAGGTAAACCCATGGAATGACCTCCGCTATATGTCGTACGCCGGCGGCCGCGGAGTTCTCACGGTCATTCGGACGGTCTTGAGTCGGCAGAGCCCCCGGATCTAAAACGGGACGTCGTCGTCGGTGACGCCGCCGGCGTCGGGCGATTCGGCCGGGGCGGCGGGGGCGGCGGCCGGGGTGGAGACTCGCTGCGGGCCGCGGGACGGGGAGGTCTGCGGCATGTCGCCACCTTCACCGCGACTGCTGAGCAGGATCACGTCGTCGGCCACCACCTCGGTGACGTAGACTTTGCGGCCGTCCTTGTCATCGTAGTTGCGCGTCTGGAGCCGGCCTTCGAGGTAGATCTGCTTCCCCTTGGTCAGGTACGTGGCAACGCCCTCCTGACGCCACATGACGACGTTGTGCCAGTCGGTCTCCTCTTTCCATTCTCCGGTCTGCTGGTCCTTCCAGCGCCGGTTCGTGGCGATGGAGAAAACCGTCCTGGCGACGCCGCTGGGAGTGAACTTGGTTTCGGCATCCTTACCCAAATGCCCGATCAAGATGACCTTGTTGACGCTTCTGGAAGCCATGATGCGAAAGTATCATGTTTCGAGGCCCGGCGCGAGAACCGGCTTGCGCCGGGGCCCAGCAGAGATAGAATAGACACAGAACGGCGTGGGCACAAGGGTGAGAGTTCGATTCGCAGCTTACGCGGCAGTGGGGTTGCTGTTCGCTAACTGCCTGAGTACCAAGGCGCAGACCCCGCTCGCCGGTACCGGGCCGGGTGGCGATGCGAGAATGCTGCCCACGGACTGGTCGGTACTCGAGACCCCGGATCCGCGGACGGACCTTCCCTGTTCGGTGGACCCGGTAAAACCTGCCGTCGGTTTCGATCTACGCTTCCATTCCGGCTATGAGGTGAGCGTCCCGCTCAAAGAGTTGGCCGGCGAGCAGAACCAGCTCACCATGATCTTCCGGGTGACGCCGGAGGGCCGCAAGGACCATCGTTTCTACTTTTCGCAACGCATCCACGTGCCCTCGATCGCGGAGGACGCGCCGGGGAGCGCCTACCTGGAGGGGCTATTCGATCTAGGGGAAGGCCGATATCACGTGGACTGGCTGATGCGGGACCGCTCGGATCGGGTCTGTTCCTCCTATTGGGACCTCGAGGCCGAACTGGTCGCCAAGGACAAGCCGCTGAACGTGATTCTGGCTCCGGGGACGGCGGAGGCGGCCGAAATCGAGGAGTTCAAGGAGGAGCCGCCGGTGAAGCGCGTTCTGGCCCAGCCGCCGCTGAACGTCAAAGTGCTGGTCCATTTCGCGCCGCAACGTGAACATTCGGCTGCCTTTCCTCCCGAGGAGATCGCGACGCTGGTATCCATCCTCCGGGAGATCGACCGCGAGCCACAGCTCGGCCGGTTCTCCGTGATTGCCTTCAACCTTCAGGAGCAAAGGGTCCTTTATAGCCAGGATTATGGCCCGGGAATCGACTTTCCCTCGCTGGGGCGGGCGTTGCGGACCTTGAAGCTGGGCACGATTGACTTAAAGCGCCTGGAGAACAAGAATGGGGAAACGGATTTCCTCTCTAACCTCATCCAACAGGTAGTGGGGAAGGACGACCACCCGGACGCGCTGGTTTTCGCCGGTCCTAAAGCGCTCGTGGAGGAGAACGTCTCGCGAGATACTCTGAAGGGAGCCGGCGAGGTGGAGTATCCGGTCTTTTACTTGAATTTCAACCTGCATCCGCAGGACGTTCCATGGAGGGACGCGATAGGGCGAGCGGTCAAGTACTTCCGAGGTTACGAATTCACGATCACCCGGCCGAGAGACCTGAGGGCGGCCATGGCCGACATGGTGGCCCGGATCGTGAAGTTCCACGAAGTTCGGAAGGACGCGAGCCTGGCGTCACATTAAACTATGCGTAATCTTTACTGCATCCTGTTCGTGGTGGTAGTTGCCTTGGTGGCTCCGGCGTTCGCGCAGCAGGCCGAGCGGCTGGCGCCCTTCGTGCCTTCGCCGCAGACGGTGGTCGAGCGGATGCTGGAAGTGGCGGACCTGAGGCCGGGCGAGACGGTCTACGACTTGGGTTGCGGCGATGGCCGCATCCTCTTCACCGCGGCGCGCGAGTTCCGGGCCAAAGCCGTGGGGGTGGAGTTGTCGGACCCGCTGGTCAAGCAGGGGCGCGACCAGGCGAAGAAGCTGGGACTGGAGAACCGGGTATCGATCATCCAGGGCGACCTTCTGCGGGCGGACCTGCGGCCGGCCGACGTGGTCACGATCTACCTGCTGACCGAGGCCAACGACCAGTTGAAGCCTCTGTTCGAGAGATCGCTGCACCCGGGCGCGCGCGTGGTGTCGCACGACTTCAAAATTCGCGGCTGGAAGCCAGACCGGATGGACGAAGTGGTGGTTTCCGGGCGGGCGCACAAGATCTACGTCTACATCATGCCCCCGCACAAGGGCTAGGCGCGGGGCGTTCTGCTATCCTGATGTCCAAACGGACGCATGATTCCACTACGGGATACCGAGCGTAGCTATTCGACACCCATCGTCACCCTGCTGATTATCGCGGCGAACGCGGCCGCGTTCCTGTTTGAGATCACCCTTGACCCCTGGTCGCGCAATCACCTCATCGCCACCTACGGACTGGTTCCCGCGGGTCTCCACGCGGTGCAGTTTCTGACCTCGATGTTCCTGCACGGAGGCTGGCTGCACATTATCGGGAATATGTGGTTCCTGTGGATCTTCGGTGACAACGTCGAGGACATCCTGGGGCACTTCCAGTACCTGGTGTTCTACCTGTTATGCGGGTTCGCCGCAGCGGCCACCCAGATCCTGTTGAGCCCGGGGTCGTGGGTGCCCACCATCGGCGCCAGCGGCGCGATCGCGGGGGTGATGGGCGCTTATCTGATTAAGTTTCCGCGCTCGCGCATTCAGGCCCTGGTCTTCATCTTCATTCTGTTCACGACGGTGGAAATTCCGGCGGCGTGGTTTCTTCTCTACTGGTTCGTCCTGCAGTTGTTCAGCGGAGCGGGAACGCTCGAAAACGCCCGTGCGAACCCGGGCGTGGCGTGGTTCGCGCATGTAGGCGGGTTCCTGGCCGGGATCGTGCTGGTGAAGATTCTGCCCACCTCGAAACCCTACTCGCGGCGCACGGAGCTCCATTGGTGACCGCCTCCGACCCGGGCCTCGACGTGCTGGCGATCGCCGCTCACCCCGACGATGTGGAGCAGACCTGCGGGGGAACGCTCATACGGGCAGGGGAGGCGGGATACCGCACCGGCGTTCTCGACCTGACGGCGGCCGACATGGGCACGCGGGGAACCCCGGAGTTGCGGCTCCAGGAGGCCGAAACGGCCGGCAAAATTCTGCTGCTGGCATGGCGTGGCAATCTGGGGATGCCGGACGCGCGTCTCGAGAACACGCTGGCGGCGCGGTTGTCGGTGGCGGCCGAGATTCGCAGGCTGAGGCCGCGGGTGGTGATCCTTCCTTATTGGGTGGCGCGGCATCCGGACCACACCCGTGCCGGCGAAATCGGGTTCGAGGCGTGTTTCCTGGCGGGATTGCGCAAGCTCGATCCGTCGTCGGAGCCCCACCGGCCGTTCAAGGTTCTCTACGCGTCGCTGTACGCCAACGTCACCCCATCCTTCGTGGTGGACATTTCGGCACAGTTCGACCGGCGGATGGACGCGCTGCTGAGCTACCAATCGCAGTACGGGACGGGCGGCGACGCGAGCGACGTGTTTCCCGATCCAGGGGAGATCCGCGAGCGGTTGGCCGGGGTGGCGCGCTTCTACGGCAACCTGATCGGGGTGCGCTACGGGGAGCCGTTTGTAGTGAAAGAGACGATGGAAGTGGATGATGTGATGGCCCTGGGCGTCCGCAGCCTGTAACCACTCAGCCCCCCTATAGCACTTGGCCTCCCACGCCGATATACGGGGTAGCCCGGCGACCGGGCTCGGCGATGGAACAAAGAGCCTCCGTACCGAAGGAACTGGCGCGTGCGCTTGAGGCGCATAAGGCCTGGATCGAGGGACAGTCCGAGGGTGCGCGCCTGGACCTGTCCTTCTCTACGCTAAAAGGCATCAACCTCAAGGACCGCGATCTGCGAATGTCGGTGATGAAATCGACCTGCCTGGAGGGGGCGAACCTCGAGGGGGCAATCCTCACCGGTGCCTCGCTTGCCAGCACGGACCTGCGCGAGGCGCGGCTCGGAGAGGCAGATCTGACCGGGGCCGAACTGAAAGAGGTCAACTTTGACCGGTGCGATCTCTCGCAGGCGAACCTGTCGGAAACCAATACCAGCACCTGCTCGTTCCAGGGAGCCAATCTCTCGGCGGCGAGGTTTCTGGACGCACGGCTCAATCAATGCAACTTCATGAAAGCAGTCATGAAGGCCATCGTTCTCCAGCATGCCCGGCTGTTCGACTGCGATCTCTCGGAGGCGAATCTGGAAGGTGGTCTGTTCAACCACGCCCGGATCCGGCTCTGCCGGCTCAAGGAAGCGCGCGCGGCCGGGGCCAATTTCAGTTACAGCGGGATCGAGAACGCGGACTTTCGCAAGGCCCAGCTCATCCAGGTCAAGTTTCTGAAGGCGAATATAAGTGGCGGCACGTTTGCCTGGGCGGCGCTGGCCAATTCCGATTTTCGAGAGACCACGCTACGCGGCACGGAGTTCTCCGCCGCAGTGCTGTACGGCGCACGGTTTGGATTGGCAACCTTGACGGGCGTGGACTTTCGCGGCGCCAACCTGGCCGGGGCGCGGGAACTGACCTCGCATCAGTTGATGAAAGCCTGGACGGGACCGGACACCATTCTGCCCAGCGGCCAGCGTGGCGTGTATTTGAAAGGCTCGGGGGCCGAGCGGCCGGCGCCGTCGTCCCTTCAGCCACCGGCCTGAGCAGCCTTCAGGCGGACCGGGCGGCCGGCGCAGGCCAGCGCCGCACCCGGGGGAATATCCGGGAGTCTGAGATAGCCCAGCGCAACCATCCTGCCGAGCGAGGGCGACCAGGCGGCCGAGGTGAGTTCCCCCACCGCGGTTCCCTCCGCCGAAATGACGGCGCCGGGCTCGAGCGGATCGTCCCCCTCGATTTCGAGAGGCATAAGGAAACGATGCACTCCCCCGCGGGAGCGCACGCGTTCCACAATCTCCTGGCCGAGGTAACAGCCCTTGGTGAAGTGCAACGCTCCGAGCAGTTGCGTTTCGTGCGGCAGGTTGCGGTCGGTGATGTCTTCGCCGTAGCGCGGATGGCCGCGTTCGAGGCGCACCGCGCGCGCCTCCTGGTCCGAGGCTCGGACGGCACCGGCAGCCTCGATGTCGCGAATCAACGCCTCTCGCCGACCCAGCGGCGCCATGATCGAAAACCCGGGCTGTCCGGTGACGCTGAAGCGGATCACGAGACCGTCGCCCCAGGCCAGGTGGGAATAGAGCGACGCGGGCAGCGGGGCGCCCAACCGGGTCAACACTTCCGCCGCTTGCGGGCCCTCAATGCCGATGGCGACGGTTTCCGCCGTGGTGTCTTCGAGCGAAACGTCGTCGGCGATGATGTACTTGTCCAGGTGCGCGTAAAGGCTACAGCGCGTTTCCGGTTCGGTGTCGATCAGCAGCGCCTCCGGCAGCGCCAGAATCTGCGCATCGGCTAAAATCCGGCCTTGCGCGTTCAGGAAGAACGCGTAGCAGCCTTCCCCCGGCTGGAGGTTTTGAATGTGGTTGGTGCACATGGCGTGGAGCAGGCGGACCCTGTCCTCACCGGTGGCACGGATGCGGCCCCGCGCCGAGAGATCGAGCCATGCGGCGGCTTCGCGAAGTGCCTGGTAGCCGGTCATTAATAGATCAGCCGCAGATAGGCGGCGATCAGGATCACGGCCAGACCCGAGAGCACGGCCCCGGTCATCCGCCTCAGCCTTCTGGCTTCCTCTTCCCCCGGCGCGCGCGAGGCACGCACGGCCAGCACCGCCGCCGCGAAAACATGCAGCGCCAACAGTACCTTCACTCCGAACCAGGCGTGATAGTAGGGTGTGTGGCCCCGGTGCAGCAGGAAGTTGTAGAGCCCCGAAACCACCAGGCCGACGATAGCCGCGTAAACCAGCGGGCGGAACCCCCTGCCCAGGCCCTCGAAGGCCTCGGCGCGCTCGTCGGGCGAAGATTCTCGAAGCACCGGCGCCACTACAAACCGCGCGTAGATCAGGCCCCCGACCAGCACCGCGGAGGAGGCGATATGGGCCCACCGCATCAGGACGCCGACCACTTCCGCCATCAGCGACACCATAATGGAAGTATAGATGATCCACGAAATCCTGCCCGTCGGCATGCTGGCCTGCAACTGCTCGGTCCTGGGCGACGAAACTACGCGCGAGGGGATGGTGGTCGATCCCGGTGACGATGTGGCGGCGATTCTGGAGATCGTCAAGCGCCACGGCCTGCGGATCACCACCATCGTGATCACGCACGCGCACATCGATCATATCGGCGGCGCGCAGAAGCTCAAGGCAGCGACCGGCGCGGCGGTGCTGATGAGCGCGAACGATCTCCCGCTCTACGACCAGCTCGACATGCAGGCCGCCTGGCTGGGCGTCCCTACGCCCGAGCGCACCCGGATCGACACGCCGGCGCGGGAAGGCGAGCGGCTGTGGGTCGGCGCGAGCGGCATCGATGTGCTCGACACCCCCGGCCACACTCCTGGCAGCATCAGCCTCTGGATTCCAGCCGAGAAGAAACTGCTTTCGGGCGACACGCTTTTCCGCGACAGCATCGGCAGGACCGATCTTCCGGGAGGCAACGGCAGGCAGATCCTGGTCTCGATCCGCGAAAAACTCTTCCCGCTGCCGGATGAGACGGTGGTGATTCCGGGGCATGGCGATGCCACCACGATGGCCCGCGAGAAAGAGTTCAATTACTTTCTGCGCGGGTTGTAGGTCCCTGAGGCTGGTCCCGCGGCTTCGGCTAGCTAGCTTTTGCCGCGAAAGAGAAACACCAGCTCGATGATCAGGATGGCCACCACCATGGCCTCGAGCAGGAAGGCGCGTGCCTGGTGAAATTCGCCGGCCATGGCCTGATAGAGCTCGCCGGCGGTGTTCAGCTTTTCGTCGACCAGATCGCGGTGGGAAGGCCCGCGGAATTCGGGGCCGCGCCCGGGCGGCTGGACGCCTAACAGGCGGCGAACGTCCTCGAGCCGGATCTCTTCCGACACGTCGTATTGGAGGAGGGCCCAGAGGGACCCTTTGAGCGACACCATAACGCAGCGCCCCCGCCCTGGCCTGGATTGTACCGAGGTCAGAGCGGGGGCGGGAAACGAAGCGAAGAAGTTGGGTCCAGGGGGCCGTTTGGTGCTACGGCCCCCGATCACTGGTCAGTTAACGGTCGTGGCCGGCGTGGGAGCCGCCGCCACCGCCGCGATTGCCGCCACCTCCACCGCCGCGGGCGCTGCCGCCAGCGTGGCTCGAGCCGCCGCTATAACCCCGGCTGCCGCCGCCTTCCGAATGCGGGCTGGAGCGATAGCTGGGCGCGGCGCGGTTGCCGCCGCCATTGCCGTAGGACGGGTTGGAGCGATAGCTGGGCGCGGCGCGGTTGCCGCCGCCGTTGCCGTAGGACGGGTTGGAGCGATAGCTGGGCGCGACGCGGTTGCCGCCGCCGTTGCCGTAGGACGGGCTGGAGCGATAGTTGGGCGCGACGCGGTTCCCGCCATTGGACGGACTCGCGCCGTACGCGTTGCCGCGGTTGCCGCCGTAGGACGGGGCGGAGCGATAGCTCGGCGCGACGCGGTTGCCGCCATTGGACGGACTCGCGCGGTATGCGTTGCCGCGTGGCGCGCCCTGGCCGAAGCGATTCCAGCCGCCAGCTTGCCCGCTGCCGAATCGGCCAGCGCCAGCGTAGGGCACCCCGTGCCGATGGCCGGCATCGTGCGCCCAAACGCCGCCTCGGAATCCGCGGCCGCCATAACCGTAGTGATCGAAGAAGAAGCGGTTCTGATAGACGGAGTGACCGAACCAGTTCGGTCCCCATCCCCATCCGCCCCAGCCGAGGCCGCCGAAGAATCCTCCGATGTAGATGCCGCGGCCGAATCCGAACCCAACACCGTATCCCGGGTAGTCCCACGCAGGATAGTAGCCGTAGGCGGGCGGTCCCCAGATGTACTCGGGATTGTAGGACGGCACATAGACCACCTCGGGATTGGCCGGTTGAATCTCAATCGCCGATTGGTCACCTTGCATCTGGCTGGTCACGGTTTCCTGCGCGTTGGAGCGGAGTTTGCCGGCCTGCCAGGCCTGGGAGCGCAGTTGCTGCACGGAGTTCATCACGTCGGCCTGCTGCGCCAGGAATGCGTTGCCGAGATCGGTGGTCCAGCGTATGTCGGCGGCGAGGCGTCCGATCACATCGGGGAATACCACGAGGGCCTGCACGCTGGGGTCCCAATTCTGTTGGCGGGCTGCATCGACAAGCTGCGCCCCTTGCAGGTTGCGATTCTGCTGCAACCACTGTGCGGCCTCGGTGATCTCCAGCGGATAGGTGGCCGCGACCAGGATCTGGCTGAGCAACGCGTCGGGGTACAGCGCGACGGGCGCGACCAGGGTGTCCAACTGCTCCGGTGCGAACGGCTGCGCTTGCGCTTGACCTTCGTCAGGGGGCGGAGCCTCTTGCGCCAGCATCAGGCCGGCGGCCAGGAGCGGAATCGAAACCAGGCGAAATACTCTGATGGTCTTCATAATGGACCTCCATTGGTTGCCCACGCCTTTGGAAGAGCACGCGGGACGCCAAACGCCAACTTGTTGAGCGGCAGGGGGTTTGATCGTGCAGCGGGGCAGGCGGCGGTGGTTGGGAACCACCGGGAGCGGTCGTTGGCAGCCGATTAGTGCAGGGCCGGGCCTTCGAGGCCGAGAATCTGCACGCTGGACACTGTCTGCATGTGCTGGTGATCGTCGAAGGTCCAGACCACTTTCTTGTCGCGGGTGACCTCGACGATGTGGGGCGCTTTGCCGAAATTGCCGTGGCCGAGCCAGTTGCACAGGACCGTGTTGCCGTTGGGCAGCCGCTCCATCCCCGCCATGAATTTCAGGCTGATTCCGGGTAGCTCGTCGCCGCGCACAGCCCAGACGGTCTCGCCGCCGGGCGTGATTTCGAAGACTGCGGGAACGGCACCGTTCATGTCCGCCGTGGAAATCAGCGTGTTGCCGTCCGGGAGCCGGATGACGCTATGGGGACCGCCGGGAGCCGCGATCGCGCGCACCGTGTTCCCCTGGGCATCGTACTCCTTCACCACCTGCCCGCCGTAGTGACACACCAGGTAGTGGCCGTTCTCGAGCCGCCGCGCGTTGCGCATATAGGCGTGCCCGCCATCCGTGCCCTCGGGCAGCAGACGGATCTGCTTGACGATCTTCCCGGCGGGGCTGACCTCCAGCAATCGCCCGGCATTGCACTCGCCGATGAACGTGTTGCCGTCGGGCAGACGCTGGCAAGCGTAAATCTCGCTGCTCGATTCGTAGGAAAAGACCACCCGCTTCTCGCGCGTGACTTCCCGAACGCCGTGGCCGGTGTTGAAGAGCAGGTTGCCGCTAGGGAGCGCCCAGACGTCGTTGGCGTCGGGGGCATCGTAACTCCACTCAATCTTGCCGGCGCTATCGACGACGAACACCTTGCCCTGCGTGTAGTCGGTGCAGACGAAGGGCGGATGCCCGGCGGCGAGCGCCGAAATCGCCGCCAACGAGAGCAGCAGGCCGTTCATACGCATCTCAGATCTTGAGACCGAGCAGTTTGCGGGCGCCGAGTTTGAGCATGCCCGCGGGGCCGTAGCGGTCCTCAAGCATGCGCATGTAGAGCGCGCGCGTGTCGTCGGGCGGCAGCTTGGGCTTATCGTTGGGCTCGAGGCGCATCGCGCCCGAAGGGCAGGTGCTTACGCAGAGGGCGCAGCCGATGCAGCGCGAACGGTCGACCACGGCCGGGCCATCGGGGCTGGAGATCGCCTCCATCTGGCAGCGCGTCTGGCAAGCGCCGCAGGAAGAGCAGACGTCCGGATCCACGGCGGCGTAGAAATTGGAGCTGAAGTAAGTGCCTGGAGAAGGCATGCGCTTGGCCGAGGTGAGGACGCCGCAGCAGCAGCCGCAACAGCAGCAGACGAACATGGGGGACTTGGTGTTCTCGGGCTGTAGAACGAGGCCGTCCTGGTCCGCGCGATCGAGCAGGCCGAGGATCTCCTCGCGGGTGGCGGAGCGGCCGGTGCCGGATTCGGCGGCCCAGGTCGCGGCCGGCCCGATCATGAGGCAGTTGTCGCGCAGGTCGGTCTGCTTGCAGTTCTCGCCCAGCAGGTCCCGCCCGTGACGGCAGATGCAGGTGAGCGTTCCGAACGGCCCAGGCGAAGCCTCGACGTGCGCGCGGATCTGATCGTAGGTGGTGACGCCGCGCTCGATGGCGATCTGCTTGTTGACCGGCACGACGCGCAGTTGCGGCGTCTTGCCCGTATGCATGGCGGCGCCGAAGGCCTCCTCGACATACTGGCGGTGCTCGCGCTCGAATTCGGGCGTCAGCGTTTTGATCTGGCGTTCGTACATGCCGATCACGTAGATCAGTTTGGCGTAGCAGAGTTCGCCCTTGATGGGGTGAGCGAGGACCACACCCTTGGCGTTCATCTGGTTCAGCTTCGCGGTGAGTTCCGCGAGCGGCAGCTCGGACTTCAGGCGCTTGTGGACGGTGGCGGCAGGTTCGGGAATGGAGCTCAATTCAAGCGCGATTTCAGCCTCGTCCGGAGTGAACAGGCGCTGGAGAATGCGGAGTTCAATGCCGGAGGCAGTGGCCGGGAACCCGACCGGCGCGCGGTCCAGGTGCTGTTGCAGGCGGCGGTAGAGGGAATCGGATACTTCGATCTCCACTCAGCGATTGTAACGCCGATGCCACTCGTCGGCCGTGATTTCCCAGAGCTCGGTCGGGAAGCGGCCGCCCACGTAGTCCCGTTCTTCCACCGCTACGACGCGCATGCCGCTCTTCTCCGAGATCCTTCTCGAAGCGATGTTGGGCGCGGCCTTGTGCACGCGCAGCACCGGGAAGCCGAGCTCGTCGAACCAGTAGCTGGTCACAACTTCGACGGCCTCGCTCATCAGGCCCTGGCGTTGCCAGGGCAGGCCCAGCCAGAACCCTCGGTTGCCGTTCTCCGTTTTCAGGAGCGAAATGCAGCCTATAAGTTGACCGGGGTCGCTCTTCAGCCGGAGCGACCAATGCCATTCGTCACCGCGCTCCATCGCGGGGAGGGCGTGGTCGCGGTAGTAGGAGCGGGCGCCATCGTCCGGATACGGCCATGGAACGTGGCTGGCCAGGAACCGCACGATTTCCCATTGGGGGAACAGCACCTGCGTCTGGTCGGCATCGGCGAGCTCTAGCGGGCGCAGTTCAAGGCGGGGCGTTTCGAGGCGCGGGACCATTCGCACATGCTAGCAGGAGAGAGCGAGAAACGCTGCGCGCAGGCGAGGGTCGTGCTGCATCAGGCGCAAATAGCGGGCTTCGCTCGGTCCCTGTTTGGCTGCGAGGATTTTAGCGGCGCCGTCGCGTGGCAGATCCGGGATGAGGCTGAGGATTTGCGCCAGGCCGCTCGAGCCTGCAGCGCGGCGAAAACGTTCGATGTCTCCACCGAAGCGCTCGGCCATGACGCGCGAGGCGGCGAGGCCCAGGTTGCGGACGCGAAAGTTATCCCAAGCGCCGGGCTCGGCTCCCGGGCCTTCGAAGATGAGGTAGCTGGTGGCCAGCTTCTCGAGCGTGCGCCGGGAGCTGCGGTATCCGGGCGTGGCGGCCATGCGGCGTTCCTCGCGGGCAACCAGCGCGGCGACAGGGGGCTCGACGGGGCGGAAGCCGAGCTTGCGGTAGAACCAGAAGGCGCCGGAGTCGATGGCTTCCGCGTTCTCGAGGCCGATTTGATAGGGGTCGACCGAGAAACAGGTAACGCCCAGCACCTGGCGGAACAGGTGCAAAAGCCGGGCGTAGAGCCACGCGGATTCGCCTTCGCGAAACGTGTAGTAGAGGTTGAAGCCCACCTCGGCGCGCTCGAACAGCGAGAGCAGCTCGACGTAGCCGGCCGGCACGCCGTTCTTGAAGAACATTCCGGCGTGGTAGGCGCGCAGCGGCAAGCGCCAGGCGGGCGGGACGCCGAAAAAGAAAACATCGACGCCGCGGCCGGCGTTGGCGTGGAAGACCGCGGCCTCGTCGGGGTGGCTGAAGCCGTAGAGCTCGCGATAACGCTGGGCCGAAGTGTCCAGAATCACATCGAGGATGCGGCGGGCCTCGGGGCGCGACAGGCGGCGGATGGGAAGCGGCGGGGCTTCGAGTTCGGCGAGGAGCGAGACATCGCTGCGGCCGAGCAGCGGCTCGCGGTGGCAGTAGAGCTTGCGCCCGGGCAGGCGGAGGCGCGAGCGGGATGTGCGCGCGTTGCCGATGTCCCAGAGGAGCGGCAGGTCGAGCGCTTCGTAGACTTCGGCGCGGCCGCGCGGCGCAAGCGGGAGAGCGGCCAGCCTTTCGAGCAGCCAGGCCAGATCGGTGACGCCGCGGCGGTGTGAGGCCGCCATCCATTGCCGGTAGGGGACGTGCGCTTCGACCGGCCAGTCCTCTTCGAGGAGCGGCGCGAAGCGGGCGAGCGCGGGGCCGAGCTTGTCGGCCTGGTCGTGGCGATCCCAGGCGATTTCGACGCTACGCGGGTGGAGGGCGGCAAGGCGGCGCGCGACTTCGTAGCTGAAGACGGCGGCGAAGGAAGTGCCGGCGATGCCGGAGACTTCCGGCTCTTCGAAGGGAGTAAGGTGCGTCAATGGCGCGATGCGGGCGGCGAAGGCGAACAGGATTTCGTCGGCGAGGCGTGCCACGGCGGGCGTACGCGGATAGGCGCGAAGGAACAGCAGGGTCTCGTGCAGGCGGATGAGGACGGCGGGGTCTTTGAAGCGGCGGGTGGCGACTTGCGCCAGCAGCTTTTCAAGCTGGCCGTCGCCGGCGGGTTCGAAGCGGCGCTTCCAGTCGTCCAGGCGGTCGAGTAAGTCGCGGGGCATTGGCTAGAGCTTAGCTCAGGAGAGTTTTCGTTGCGAACTGCTACTATGCCCAGGAGGTGCTCATGCGACGGTTCGCAATGCTCGCGGCTCTGTCTCTGACGTTAGCGGTGGTCTCGAACGGCCAGATCGTTTTCCAGGTAACGGCAGCCAAAGACGGCTCCGTCTGGTGCGCCACCGACAAGGGAGCGGTCCACATCGACGCCGATGGAAGCGCCAGGACGTATGACAAGAGCAGCGGTCTGAACGACGACCGGGTGATGCAGGTCATTCTGGACACCGATGGGACGCCGTGGTTTCTCCACTCCGGCGCTTACACGTCCGGAAGGTCGCAGACCTTCTTCGCCAACGGAGTCAGCCATCTCAAGAAGGACAGGACGGTCGAGATCCTGACCTATAGCAAGGGGCTGCCGTCGGGCTTCGTCTTCGCCATGGTCTTCCTGCCCGACGGGACCAAGTGGTTCGCAACCAACCTGGGCGCCGTGCGCAGGAAGGCCGACGGCACGTTCGAGGTCTTCGGCGCCGACAAGGGGCTGCCCTCTTCGGACGTGCGGACGATCTTCGTTGATCCGAGCGGCGCGACCTGGTTCGGCACCGACGCCGGGCTGGCCAAAATGGACCGGCAAGGCAAGATTACGACTGCCTACCCAAAGCCGTAAGGCGTCACTCGAAGTGGATGACGATCTGCGTATGGTTGGAGATGGGGCTGGGGGTCTGGTCGGCTCCGACCTTTAGAATGCTCAAGCCTTGGATGGAAGAGCTGTTCTTCTTGCTTATGTACTGATTGCCCTTACGGCTGAAGTGCTTCTTCAGCGACGTCTTGCTGTCGAAGGTCACCAGGGGGTTTTGCCCCGCCGAGTCCGTGACGACCGTGAGTTGGATGGCGCCGAAGGTGAGGTGGAGCTCGAGCTGCTCACCTTTGAAGAGGATGGGGTCGAAGGTCTTGCCGTTCGATGTCACATCGATGCGAGTCACCGTGCCGGTGACGGTGGTGCCGAGGTCCTGATCGTCCCGTTGATTCCAGCTATCGTGCTCGATCGTGAGGGGCGATCCGCCGCTGATGATGATGGGGTGGTCGGCTGCCAGGCCCAGCGACAGGGTGAGCATCGACAGGGCCATGAACTTGAGCGTGTGCATAGGAGTCTCCTTTGGGTTTGTCGGTCATCGTTGCGGCACGGTCACGCGTAGTGAATGCTGACCTTGGTTGCATCGCGGAAGGACCCGGCCGGAGTCACGTCGGCTGTGCCTTTCTTGATCGTCAGGCCCGTGATTGCGACGTGCTCGTTGCTTACGAACCGGTGGCCGTTGCGGCTAAAGTCGCTCGCGAGCGACGAATTGACATCGACACTTAGCACCGGGTGTGTTCCGTCCGGGAGGGTGACGAGGTCGAGGCCGATCGTGCCGCCGGACGTCTTGCTGTAGGTCAGGTGGATACTGAGCTGCTCGTTGTTGAAGGGGACGGAGCCGAGATCCTGCCCGTCCGACGTCACCTTGACGCCAGTCACGGCGTCGTGAACGGCGGTACCGAGGCGGCGATGGTGCTGGGGATCCCAATCCCAACTGTCGTGTTCGAGGATGAGGGGCGATCCGTTACTGATCGTGATGGGGTGGTCGGCCATTAGGAGTCTCCTTTGGGTCAGTGGGCTGCCGCTACCTGGCGGTCGCGGTTCGGTGGTGGTTCGGCCATCAGCCGGGTGAGCTGGCCGCGCCAGGAACGCACGTCCGGACGGGCGTCGTAGGCGGCGCGGGCTTCCGGTGGCCAAGTCTGATAGAGCGCCGAGAAAGAATGAGCGGCCGCGGCCGCGAGCTCGCGCGCGGAGGCGGCATCGCCGGAGGCGTGGGCAGCGCGGGCGGCGATGAGCGATGCGCGCGCTTCGGATTCCGCCTGGCCGCTGAGCGAGAACTGGCTGCGCGCGGAGAGCGCGGTCTCCCGTGCGCGCGCCGAATCTCCGCTTTCGAGTTGCGCCTCGGCTACGGCGAGCTGCGCGTCCGAGACCAAGCGGGGAACGCCGGACTTGCGGGCCTCGTCGAGCGCGGCCTGGCATGCGGTAAGGCCGGCCTGCCGCGCCCCGGAAAGAGTCTCGGCCGAGCAGTAGACGCCTCCGGCTTCCACCATCTCGGAACTGCCGAGTTTGCCCGCGGAGGCCATCAGCTTGTGGGCTCCCTGCCCAGCGGCGGCGAGTTGCCGCTCGCTCAGCGCGATTTCCGCTTGATACTGATCGACGAGGCGCGCCAGGTCGTCGTAGCCGCCGGGCCCGCGCGCGATGCCAGAGGCCTGGGCCAGCGCCTGGAGTGCCTCCGGGTAGCGGCCCAGGCGAGCCAGCACTCGGGCGGAACTGGCGAGGGCATAGCCCGCGTCGAGTTTGTCGCCCCGAGCCTGGCCGGCCGCGGCGGCCTCCTGGTAGGAAGCGAGCGCTTCGGGATAGTGCTCCTGCGACTCGAAAACGGTGGCTAACCCTTCGCGGGCATTTGCGAGCTGGGCCGGATCGCCGGAGGCGGTGGCCATGGCGAGCTGCTCGCGGAAAGCGCGCAGCGCGCCCGCGTAATCGCCCTGATCGCGGCGGGCGCGGCCCAGCAGAACCAAGGCCACGGACTTCTCCTTAGCGTCGCCGCCCTTCTCATAGAAGCGGAGGGCCTGCTCTACGTTCTGAACGCCCTCGGCCAGCTTGGCCTGCTGGATGTGGAGGCTGCCCAAAGAGAGAAGGGCGCGGGCTTCGGCGCGCGGTGCGTGCGAGTGGCGGGCCATTTCCAGGCAGCGAGTGAAGCAGTCCTCCGCGTCCGACAGGTCGCCATGGACGAAATGGGCATTTCCGACGTCGAGCAGGCCGGCGGCGGCGAGCGGCTCCAGCCCGCGGGCGTGCGCCAGGTCGGTGGCTTCGTTGGCGTGGCGCGCGGCGCCGGTGGCATCGCCCTGGTGCGACTCGACGTTGCTCAACTGAAGGAGGCACGCGATCTGCTGCTGATAATTGCCGGTGGTACGGGCGAGTTGAAGGGCCTGGTCCAGGAGCGACGCCGCCTCCGGAATCTCGCCGCGCTTGTTGGCCATCACGCCGCGCTGGTAGAGGACCTCGGTGAGGCCCTCGGCGTTGCTGAGCGAGCGGTAGAGCGATTCAGCCTGGGCGAGGTCTTTTTCCGCGTCGGCCACGCGTTGGGCGCGGCGATCGAGCACGCCCAGGCGCAGGAAAGCCGCGGCGTATTGAGGCGAGCGGCGGGCCGCTTCGAGGAAGCTGCCACGGGCCTTGTCGGGCTGGCCGGCCTTCTCATAGGCGCGGCCCAGGTCGAGAAGGACGCCGGCCTTCTCGCTCTCGGGCGAGCGCGCGAGCAGTTCGCCGTAAACGGCCGCGGCGCCGGCGGCATCGTTGGTCAGCATGCGGCGAATGGCTTCGATGGCCAGATCGTCGAGCCGCGAGAGGCGCGAGCGCGGCGAATCGGGTGCCACCGCCTTCAGCACCTCCTCGCGGGCGCGGGTCGCGTCATCCAGTTCGTCGCTGGCGTCGGCGAGGCGGGCATGGGCGAGCGCAAATGAAGGGTCGAGCGAGACGGCCCGATCCAGCGCTTTGGCGGCCTTGAAATAGGTTGCGTCGCGAATGGCGTTGGCGCCTTCCTGGTACCAGCGCAAAGCCTGCGGATCGGGCTCGCGGCCGCGCCGTACCCAGAGGACGGCCGCAGTGGCGATGGCGGCCAGCAGGCAGGCGGCCGAAGTCGCGAACAGGGTGCGGCGCCACGAACGCCCCGCCGCGGCGGGTGCGGGCGCGGGCGGTGCGGCGGGTTCGGCCAGCGTGTGCCGGGCCGACTCCAAATCGGCGAGCATCGCGGCCGCCGATTGGTAGCGATCCGCGGGAGCCTTGGCCAGCGCCGTGGCGCAGATGCGGTCGAGGACCGGCGGGACGGCCGGGTTCACCTGCGAGGGAGGCGCGGGATCGGTCTGAATCACCTGCGCCAGGGTGTCGATCGCGGTCGGGCCGGCGAAGGCGGGCCTGCCGGTGAGGCACTCCCAGAAAACCAGGCCGAGCGCGAACACGTCGGTGCGGGCGTCGGCGCGGCCGCCGCGGGCCTGCTCGGGCGACATGTAGCGGGGCGTGCCCGTGACTGCTCCATCCAGCGTGCGCGTCGCGGCGAGAAGGTCTCCGCCGGCGGAGGCGACGCGGACTTCTTCCACGCTGGTGGCGATGCCGAAATCCAATACCTTGGCGGCGCCGCGGCGATCGATCTGGATGTTGGAGGGCTTGATGTCGCGATGGACGATGCCATGGCTGTGCGCCTCCGACAGCGCGGCGGCCGCCTGCACGGCGATCTCGAGGGCGCGCTTGGGCGGCAACGGTCCGCGGGCGAGGATGGCGCCGAGGTTCTCGCCCTCGACGAACTCCATAACCACGTAGGGATGGTCCTCGAACACGCCGCAATCGTAGACCGCGGCGATGGCAGGGTGGTTGAGCGAGGAGGCGGTGCGGGCCTCGCTCAGCAGGCGCTGGCTATGACCCTGGGCGTGAGGGAACTTGATGGCAACGCGGCGGCAGAGCAGCGTGTCCTCGGCCAGATACACAACTCCCATTCCGCCCTGACCGAGCGTATCGAGCACGCGGTAGTGGGAGAAAGACTTCCCCAGCATCGCCCCTCA
>Ga0182027_10002066_pt1 | contig 32765 bp, 25 predicted proteins | sample 712E1DmetaG_FD_121300 | JGI IMG/M metagenome (GOLD analysis project Ga0182027, IMG submission 121300) | Permafrost microbial communities from Stordalen Mire, Sweden - 712E1D metaG (Illumina Assembly) | ecosystem: Environmental > Terrestrial > Soil > Wetlands > Permafrost | place: Sweden...
CATCTACGACCTTCTTTGCCTTTTCGATCTCATCATCTGAAGGAGCAAAATTTTCATGGATCACTTTGATCTGGCGAGGATGGATGCATCCCATCCCGTCGAATCCCAATGCTTTTGACGCCAGTACATTTTGCTTCAACCCTTCCATATCGCCTACATCCGAAAAAACGGAATCAATGGGTTGAATTCCCGCTGCCCTGGCAGCATTAACTACCATGCTACGCGCGAGGAATGATTCTGTTCCTTCCTTTGTCCTCCGGGTACCCAGGTCGGCCGTATAATCTTCCAGCCCAATGGCCATCGCAACCACGTTCTCAGCTGAGCTTGCTAATGCATAAACATTGATAACACCGAGTGCACTTTCGATAATCGGCATGATCCATACCAGGTTCTTCTGTCTTGTTTTCTTCCGGATCGCATCAATCCGCTTATTGATATCCCTGACTTGTTCAGGCTTTTCACATTTCGGTAGAAGGATCAGGTTGACATGATGCGGAATGACCCATTCAAGATCATCAAGGCCTCGTTCTCCCTGGTTGATCCTTACCATCCTCTCGGCTCCGTAGAAATCGATGCCGCGAAGGGCATTCCTGACAAGGTAACGGGCTTCGTCTTTTTTATCAGGTGCAACGGCATCTTCAAGGTCAAGGATAATCCCATCAGGGTGATGAATTCCGGCATTGATCATCAGGCTGGGAGAATTACCCGGCAGGTAAAGACGGGAGATTCGGTTACAGTCTTTTGTTGTATTGTATTGGTTTTCCGGTAACTGGCCAGGAAGAAATTCTCTGTCGGAAGATACCAGCTTCTTAATGGCAGCCTCAATCCTGGCTGTAAGAACCAATGGCAATGCCCCCGAATCTTCGATCTTCAAGGAAGCATGTTGGATTCCGAAAAAGGTCAGCACCTCTTTTGCCAGTTCCCGGTTCGCATTGCCGTACATGACCTCTACCTTGCTTTCCAGAAGGATTTCCAGTCCCCCGCTATCCTTCATCTCAAGTGTTACAAAGCAATCCGACCGGACCGTCTTGCCTTTGTTTCCCGTTGTAATGATTTCTCCCATGGTTGTTATCTTGGTAGAGGGCAAAATTAGGAAAAATTTGCTGAATGATGCTGGATGCTGGATACTGGAGACTGGATAAATATATATTTTCTAATATTTCAACTTCGATGACCTTTGTCTACTGCAGAGATGAACCGATTTAATTTCCTTCCTAATTCCTCTAATCTTTTCAGAAGATCTTCATGTTTTACAGTATCAGTCAAAGATTTAGTCTGATAAAGCGTTTTCAAATGATCTATGGTTTCGTCATTTGAAGCGATTGATATGACAAGAAACCTGATAAGTTCATGTTTGTATTTTCGTCTTCCATATCCCTCAACAATATTTGTTTTTAATGATTTTATTGATCGCCTGATTTGACTACCAGTTTCAAACATTTCATATTTTGGAATATCGTTGATAGTTAGCTGATGGATTTGCAAAACCATTTCGTTTGCAATCTTCCAAATTTCAAGATCTTCATAATTCATAGTGTTTATTCACTTAATCGCCCCAAATTAAAAAGGTAATACGAAGAAGTTCATAAAGTTTGTAAAGTTCATAAAGTTTTAAAGGACACTCGAATTTTTCTAATCTCTAAACCCACACATCCATCATCCAGTATCTAGCATCCAGGATCCAGTAAAAGATTTTATCAACTTTTATGGGATTGTCGCTGCTGAGTCTTAAATTTGCGGATATTTTCAAATATATCACAATGGCCCGAAGGTCAAAAAAGAGATTTCTGATTTATGAAGGAAATATATTACTGGTCACGTTACTAAGGTTACTGGTTGTATTAATCATCTTTTTTCTTTCCAGGATCTGTTTCTACTTCTTCAATCAGCAATATTTTTCCAACCTCGGTTTCGGTGAGGTGATGAGGATCTTTTTTATTGGCCTGCGTTTCGATATTTCTGCGATCCTCATCATCAATTTCCCTGTTATCTTTTTTAACAGTATCCCCTTTAAGTTTAGGTATCATAAGGTTTACCAGGCTTTTATCAATACCTTCTTCTACCTTGTGAATATTGTGGGACTCATGTTGAATTTCATCGACCTTATCTACTTCCGTTTTACACTGAAACGGATGACAGCCGATATTTTCACCTACCTTTCTGTAGGTGGCGATTTTGATAAGCTGGTTCCCCAGTTTATCCATGATTTCTGGTATATTCCCCTGGTATGGGGCTTGCTTTCCCTGTTGCTGGTCTATTTCTCTTCCCGGTTTTCAGGTATTGCTCCACGGAGTAAATCCAAAGGAAAATCACTTCAATACCTGTTGGTCAATACTTTCTTCTTCCTGGTGGTTGCTTTTATCACGATTATAGGGATTCGCGGAGGAACCCAGCTTCGCCCCATCGGGATCATCACGGCAGGAAATTATACTACGGCCAAGAATATTCCCCTGCTCTTAAACACTCCCTTCTCCATCGTGCGTACGGTTGGGCATGAATCTCTTCAGACCCTGTTGTTCTATCCAAAGGATGATCAGCTGGAAAGAATATTCACTCCTGTTCATAAACCACATGCTGATCATTTCAGGAAGCTGAATGTGATGATTATCATTCTGGAGAGTTTTTCGAAAGAACATATCGGGTCCCTGAACCGCAACCTGGAAAACGGAAAATACAAGGGATTTACGCCTTTTCTCGATTCATTGTCCAGGCACAGTCTGATGCTGAACGGCTTTGCCAACGGGAAGACTTCCATCCAGGGGATCCCGGCGGTGCTTTCCGGAATTCCTTCTCTGATGAATGAATCCTTTATACAATCTAATTATTCCACGGATAGAATCAACAGCTTAGCGAATCTTCTCAAACAGAAAGGATATGTCTCGGCATTCTTTCACGGAGGCACAAATGGTACCATGGGGTTTGATTCCTACACCAAAATGTCCGGGTTTGATCATTACTATGGAAGGACAGAATATCATAATGAAGCTGATTATGATGGAAAATGGGGGATCCGGGATGAGGAGTTTTTTCAATATACAAAAAGGACGATGGATCATCTTCCACAGCCTTTTATGGTTGCTATCTTCTCGCTTTCTTCCCATCATCCTTATCATGTGCCAGAAAAATATGCCCATAAATTCCGGAAAGGAAAACTACCTATACAGGAAAGCATTATGTATGCAGATTATTCGCTGAGCAAATTCTTCGAATCTGCAAAAAAAATGCCCTGGTACAAGAATACCCTTTTTGTGATCACTGCCGATCATACATCAGAAGGTTACTATCCCTATTACCAGACCGATGCCGGCCAATATGCGATCCCGATCCTCTTTTTCAGGCCGGATGAACAGCTGGATGGAAAAAGCGGGGAGATCGCCTCTCAAACCGATATCATGCCTTCGGTACTTGATTACCTGAACTTTAACAAAGATTACATTGCCTTTGGCAACAGTGTTTTTGATACAATTTCACCACATTTTTCGGTTCATTACATCTCCGGAATCTATGGGTTGGTTAAAGACGGATACCTGCTCGAATTCAACGGGATAAAAACAACAACCTTTTTTAATCTCCGGAAGGACAGTCTGCAAAAGACCAACCTGGTCGGAAAAAACCTGCCGGTCATGAAAAGCCTGGAAGATTTTCTTAAGGCTTATCTTCAACAATATAACAACAGGCTGATCGAAGACCGGCTGACCACAGAATGATCACTTATGGAAGAACAGCACCGGAAAAAAGTCATCCTGTTTATTGTTAATCCCATCTCCGGCATCGGGAAACAGAAGAATATTGAGGAGTTGATCAAGGACAATTTAGATGTCTCTTCATATGATTACCAGGTGAAATTTACAAAAGGGCCGGGCCATGGTACCGTGCTTGCCAAAGAAGCCGTGGCGTCGGGTGTGGATGTGGTGGTTGCAATTGGCGGCGACGGTACGGTGAATGAGATCGGGCAGACTTTGGTAGGCTCCGACACAGCATTGGGGATAATCCCGACAGGTTCGGGAAACGGCTTGGCACGGCACTTAAAGATTCCTTTCCGTTTCGATAAAGCCGTTGCTATTATTAACCGTGGTAAAATCCGGAAGATTGATACTGCAACAATTAACGATCAGGTTTTTTTAAGTATTGCCGGTGTCGGTTATGATGCCTTTGTAGCGAAAAAATTCGCAAATGCATCCAAAAGGGGTTTTTTCACATATTTCAGGATCGTTTCCAATGAATATTCTCAATACCGTCCGAAAAAATACATCCTCGAAGTCGATGGAAGAATCATCAAACGCAGAGCCTTAGCCATCACATTTGCCAATTCAAACCAGTTTGGAAACAATACTTCCATTGATCCTAAGGCGAAGCTCGACGATGGTCTGGTCGATGTGTGCATCGTTCGCAGGATCCCATTATTGCTGGTTCCCCTTTATGTCCCTATGCTCTTTTTCAAGACTTTCCACAAAACGCATTACATCGAGATCATCCGGGCGAAGAAGGCAGTCGTCACACGGAAAAAAGGAAAAACAATTCACCTCGACGGCGATCCTTCAGAGACGGGAAAAGTGCTGGAAATGAAAGTGAATCCATTGTCATTGAACATCATCGTTCCTTAATCTGAAACATGCAGGAATTTCATACTTACACATTCACCGAACGGTTCAGGGAACTCCTGGTTCATTGGGGGTTTTCGGGGAAAATCTCCAACTACATCGTCGACTTTTTTGGTTTGTTCGTGGTCTTCGTTGCATCGATCATCGTTTATTACATCCTTAGATTCATCATCAATCGATTCCTGAAGAGGCTTATCTTAAAGTCAAAAAGCAAGTGGGATGATTACCTGTATGAGAATAAGGTATTCACAAGACTTTGCCTGATTGTTCCTGCCCTGATAATTGACCTTTTTCTCTCCTCCATCATTTCCGATTATCCAAAGGCGATCAACTTTATCGAGGTAGTGCTTGAGGTTTACACAGCAGCCATCATGATCCTGGTTGCCAATTCATTCCTAAATTCGGTGTATCATATTTATGGTGACCTTGAGGTTGCCAATTCCAAGCCGATCAAAGGATATGTCCAGATTCTGAAGATTGTTGTTTTCCTTATTGGAGCCATCATCATCAGCTCCATGCTGATCGGGCAATCTCCGGTAAAGCTACTGGCGGGTCTGGGTGCACTTTCGGCAGTGCTACTGTTGATCTTCAAAGACCCGATTCTTGGTTTTGTAGCCGGAGTGCAGCTTTCCACGAATAACATGCTGCAAATAGGCGACTGGATGAGCATGCCCTCTCACAACGTCGACGGTACTGTTATAGACATTTCCCTGGTGATCGTTAAAGTTAGGAACTGGGATAATTCCATAAGTACTATTCCTACTTATACCCTGATCACCGAGTCGTTTCAGAATTGGAGAGACTTGATGCCATCGGGGGGAAGGCGGATGAAACGATTCCTGCAACTCGATATTACCAGCATTAAGCCTTGCGATCAGGTACTGTTGAAAAAACTTGAAAAATATGAACTTCCGGAAATGGTTCCCGGTAAGAATGCAACAGGACAGACCAACCTGGGGTATTTCCGCTATTACCTGACGGCCCTGCTGCGCACACACCCGGATGTGAACCATCAGATGATGATCCTGGTACGACAACTGCAACCTACTCAAGACGGACTCCCGCTGGAGCTGACCGCCTATTCTCTTCTCTCTGATCTCATAATGTTTGAGAATTTCCAGGCGAGCCTTTTTGAACATATCATTTCTGTTATTCCTGATTTTGACCTCAGGCTTTACCAAAGGGAGAATTCACTGTTGCAGTAAGTTTTTATTAATAATTTTGCCGGAAAAACAAAACTTCATCTATTCATATTTCACAACACCCGATTTTTATGGCATTTAATCTCAGAAACAGGAATTTTTTAAAGGAACTGGATTTCACTCCCCAGGAGATACAATTCTTACTCGACCTAGCCAGCGACCTGAAGAAGGCTAAATACGCCGGAACTGAACAACAACGGCTGAAAGGGAAGAACATAGCCCTGATCTTCGAAAAAGCTTCTACGCGTACCCGTTGTGCGTTCGAAGTAGCTGCACTCGACCAGGGTGCCCATGTTACATATCTCGGCCCGGAAGGATCACACATAGGGAAAAAAGAAACGATGAAAGATACTGCCCGCGTGCTTGGACGCATGTATGACGGCATCGAGTACCGTGGCTTCGGGCAGTCGATCGTAGAAGAGCTGGGACAATATGCCGGCGTACCGGTATGGAACGGATTGACCAACGAGTTCCACCCGACCCAGATCCTGGCAGATTTCCTTACCATGATGGAACATTCTGATAAACCATTGAACAAGATCGCTTTCTGTTATTGCGGTGATGCCCGCTTTAATATGGGAAATTCATTGATGGTGGGAGCTGCCAAAATGGGAATGGATTTCCGTGCTGCCGCCCCGAAAAAATATTGGCCTTCAAAAGACCTGATCGACCAGTGCAAAGAGATAGCCAAAGAAACCGGTGGAAAGATCATGGTAACGGAAGATGTAAACGCTGCCGTAAAAGGTGTCGATTATCTTTATACCGATGTCTGGGTTTCCATGGGTGAAGCGCCCGGCCTTTGGGAAGCACGCATCCGCGAGATGCTCCCATACCAGGTAAACAAAGCCCTGATGGAAAAGACCGGCAACCCGAAGGCGAAATTCCTGCACTGCCTGCCTGCATTTCATAACACGGATACAGAAGTCGGGAAGGATATTTTTACCCGTTATGGGATTAATGGAATGGAAGTGACCGAGGAAGTTTTTGAATCACCTGCCTCCATCGTTTTCGATGAAGCTGAGAACCGGCTCCATACCATCAAAGCTGTGATGGTGGCTACCCTCGGCGATTAATTGGATTCACGGATGTTCCCGTCCCCGCATCGTAATGTCCTGGCAGGGAACTTTTCAAAGAAAGTATAGTTATGGGTAGCCATGAGTACCGCACTACCCGTTTTGGAAATATCGAAAAGAAGCCCGATAATCCCTTCCGATGTTTCGGGATCCAGGTTTCCGGTAGGTTCATCGGCAAGGATGATTTCAGGGTCGTTGAGCAATGCCCGGGCGATGCCCACCCGCTGCTGTTCTCCCCCTGAAAGTTTGTGTGGCATCTTGTTCGCCATGGTTTCCAGGTTAACTTTTGCCAATACCTCGTGCATGCGACGCTGCATCTCTTTCTTGTTTTTCCATCCTGTAGCCTGCATGACAAAGTAAAGATTCTCCGCAACAGTCCTGTCCATCAACAACTGAAAATCCTGGAAAACAATACCCAGTTTTCTCCGGAGAAAAGGAATCTCCTTCGTGCGAAGGGCCCTCAGGTCAAACCCGGCAACGGTCGCAATTCCGTTCTTGACTTCCAGGTCGGCATATAATGTTTTTAACAGGCTGCTTTTCCCGCTGCCGGTCTTCCCGATGAGATAAACAAATTCACCCTTGTCTATTTCAATGCTTACATTGGCGAGGATCAGGTTCTCGTTTTGGTAAATGGAAACTCTATCGAATTTTATGATGACATTGCTCTCCATGAAGGGTTTAATTGATCAGCCAAAAATAAGGAAAGTTTCGGAAAAGGCAGTATTAAAATTCCAGTTTACGCATTTCTCCGTATGGAAGCTGGGAAGCAATCGCGAGGATCTTTTCCATTTTATCCAGAAGATTACTCCGCGTAAGCGCCCGGGTCGGGTTGTTCAGCCGGAAATATGCTATCAGCGTAAAATCCTCATCCCTGATCTGGATATAGTCGGGGATCTTTTTCGTTCCCTGGATCCTGATAATATACATGGTATGCTTCATCTTACCGGCATTTGAATTCCTTCTATCCGGGTATATTGAATTTCATCTTTCAGGGAGAGGAAATCAATCTTCAGATCATCAATAAACAACGGAACACTTCCTGTATTATTAAAAAAATATATCTTGGCAATACTATTTTCAGGAATATTCCTGGGAACATAAAATGCTGCCTCAACAGGGATCCATTGATCGGCCTGAACATAGGGGGCAAGATAAAATGCATTGTAGCTCAGTTTCTGGTTCCCGGAAATGACTTCCATAACAAGGGTTGACCCCGACTTCATCCCGGGAGACCAGACCATTGCCGTTACCCGGATGATCTGGTTGAGAGAGGTGAACATTGGAGCAAGGGTGTCGTATCTTCCCACGCTGTAAGGATTTTTATGGGTGATCAGGGAACAATGTTTTCCGGAAAATCCGAAGGGTCCTCTGAGCGTGTACAGGTTTTCCCATCCTTCCGGTTTTTCCATGTCCGTGAAAAAGGACTTGCGTGCAATGATAGCCTCCTGTGTCAAGTAGACTTTCGCTGCAGGGTGGATCCGGGGAAATGAATCCCAGTAGATCTCCCGGGTGATATCGGTTGCAGGAAAGATAAAGCAGGAATGCTGGTAGCATTGAAAGATATTCAGGCCGGTGAATAAGAGCAGAACAGAAGTCAGAAGATACCGTATGACCTTTCCCTTCTGAAAAAATTTAAAAAGAAAGAAGAGCATGATTGCAACAAAGGCATAAAGGTCGATGAAGATCCGCTGCCCGCATTTGGATGCATAGTACCACATCCACCAGCAGGAGGCGATGTAGATGAACAGGACAAAGAAGCCAAGTGTCCAGTAAAAAATGTTTTTGTTTTCTTTCCAGAGATGACAGAAACCAAAAACCGAGACCAGGGCAACCGGCGTGTATACGAACCAACCCCGGTTATAACTAAATAAGATGCTGAAAAAATGAGGATGGAGGAAATGTAACCGTTCTTCACCATATTGATATACAAGCCAATGACCAGTGGTGTGATGCCAGAGGATCAGGGGAAGGGAGAAAAGGATAAGCATGATAAGGATGCCGGATGCTTGATGCTTGATGCTGGACCCTTGATGCTGGATGCTGGATGGTGTATGGAGAATCGAAGATAATGGATTCCGAATCCCCGGTTCAGCAATCCATTCCATCAGCGGAAGAAGGAGAAGAATGAGTCCGTTTGTCGGCCTTACCAGCACAATCAACCCAAAGAGAATGGCAGAGAAGATGAAATATTTTCCTTTTTTATCATGAAAATAACAATAGACATAGAAAAGGAACATTGTGATCAGCGAAAATGAATAGACGTGAGTCATGGAATTTTCAACCACAGCAAAGTACATGATATTTGTGCCAAGCGCAATGATGAAGGTGATGAAAGCTGCACGCTTAACAGAAGCCCCCGATTTTTCCAAAAGCATCATCAGGAACCTGCATCCCAGCCATAAATAAAATAGGGCCGCGATCGAAATGGCATATTGATAGAGCAGGGAATAACCATCCATCGGGAATCCCAGGAAAAAACTGAGAAGATGTGCCAACAGGAAAAATGGCAGCCACAATATTGCCAGCCCGGGAAAATATTTGTTTGTGGTTTTACCATAAGGATGGTTCCGGAATTCCTTGAATACCGAGCGGTCGACCGGGTAATATTGCTTTTCATATGACTCAACGAATTTATAGGTAAGATCGTGGTAGATGAAAATTGCCGGCAGGTAAGCGTAATATCCTTTTCCGTCGCTGTTGATCGAACGGTCCCAGCTAATGTCGGGATGTTTGAAAAAAAGAAAGAGCAGGATATAACAACCAAGGATAAATTCGGGAGTGTATTTCAGCACCTGCTTCATCGGCGATCAGGATTGTTTGCGTTGGCGCAGGATCTCGTAAAGGATGACGCCCGCTGCCACTGAGACATTCAGCGACTGGATCTCTCCCAGTATCGGGATCTGGATGAGTTCATCGGCCATGCCGAGAAGCTCCGCAGAAATCCCGCTCTCCTCCGAGCCGAGGATCAGCGCCAGGGGTTGTGTCATGTCCACATCGGTATAATCCGAATTCGCCTTCTCTGTGGCTGCAATGATTTTCAGTCCGCTGTTCTTCAGGAACGTGACCGACTCCCTGGCGGAAGAGTAGCGGCATACCGGTACTTTGTATAAGGCCCCGGCAGAGGTCTTGATGGCATCCTGGTTGACCTGTGCGGACCCTTTTTCCGGAATGAGGATGGCATCAACACCGGAACATTCGGCCGTTCGTGCGATCGCACCCAGGTTACGCACATCGGTAATGCGATCCAATACCAGCACCAGCGGCACCTTGCCTTGTTCATATACAGATGGCAGGATAGTCTCGATTTTCTGGTAGGAGATCTCGGAGATCATGGCGACAACACCCTGGTGATTTTGCCGGGTCATCCGGTCCAGTTTTTCCAGCGGGACAAACTGGATCGGGATCTCCATCTCCCTCACCAGCGTATGAAGCTGCTGAAAGCCTTCTCCCCTCAGTCCTTTCTGGATCATGATCTTTTCAATTTCTTTCCCCGATTTCAGGGCTTCGATCACCGGATGTATGCCGTATATAAAGTTTTCTTTTTTCAAGACGATAAACTTTCTTTATTTTTCATTTTCAAGTTCAATTCGGACTCCTCTTTCACCGCTAAGACGCTAAGACGCGAAGTCCGCAATAAAAAGGTTTAGCGTTTTATTTAGCGTCTTTGCGTCTTAGCGGTATATTTTTTTTAATCTTCATCTTCTTTTGATTGTTCCAGTAAATTTTTCGGAAGTTCCTTCGATGTTTTTGCTCCCAGTTCTTTGATCTTCTCTGTTCTTCTCATCAGGTTCCCTTTCCCTGTCGATAGTTTATTCATTGCATCATCATAGCTGACCCGGGTTGCATTGATTTTCTTCCCGATATCTTCAAGATCATCAACAAAGCCTTTGAACTTATCATACAACTCGCCACTTTGCCGGGCAATCTCAACGGCATTTTTATTCTGGTACTCCACGCGCCAGAGATTGGCGATCATCTTCAGGGAAGCAATGAGGTTGGTCGGGCTGATGAGCAGGATTCTGCGATCATAGGCGAAACTCCACAGGTCCGGGTCATTCTGCACCGCCAGCATATAAGCCGGCTCGATAGGCAGGAACATCATTACAAAATCAAGGCTCCTGATCGAGTAAAGATCCTGGTAATTTTTACTGCTCAGGTCATTCACATGATTCCGGATTGCTTGCAGATGCTCGCGAAGTGCTGTATCCTGTTCCTCTTTTACTTCAGACGAGGCATATCGTTCATAGGCATTCAGAGAAACCTTCGAATCAATGATCACGCTCCGTTCACCCGGGTAACTCACAACGACATCGGGTTGAAGCCTTTTACCTTCATCATTCGTATAAGATTTCTGTACGAAATACTCCCGGTCTTTTACCAGGCCGGATTTTTCGAGGATGCTCTCCAGGATAATTTCCCCCCAGTTTCCACGCGTCTTTGCCTGTCCCTTTAATGCATGGGTGAGATTGCTGGCTTCCTGGCTTATCTGCTGGTTCAATTCCGCAAGTTTCTTGATTTCGTTCACAAGTGAGAAACGTTCGTTAGATTCTTTATGATACGCTTCTTCCACCTTTTTCTCAAAGCTTGTGATCTTTTCCCCCAGCGGTTTCAGGATCTCTTCAAGCTTGGTCCTGTTTTGTTCCGTGAATTTCTGTGTCTTTTCCTCAAGGATCTCATTGGCCAGGTTCTTGAAAGCGACCCGCAGTTTCTCTTCAGATGCTTCAATAGTTGCCTGTTTGTTCTGAAGATCTTCAGCGAGATTTTTGTTCCTGGCGCTTGTATCTGCAACTTCGCGGTTTAGGTTGATAATGGCATCTTCTTTTTCTTTTATTATTTTTAAAGAGTACCGGGCCTGCTCCTCGAGCATCTGTATTTTGCTCTCTCCAGCCAGCTTTTCGGCGTATAAGGTTGCTGCACGTTGTTTAGCTTCTTCCAGTTCCCCGGTCGGTTCTCCGGAAGTTTTATTCAGTTTCACCCAGAATAAGATCAATGCTGCGATGACAGTAATTCCCAGAATGATCGCAATAACTTCAATCATAATTCTAATCTTTATCTGATAATGAATTCTAACTAATAAATATTAAGGAACCATCTTCTGGCAATCCTGCCAGTTATTTCCCCTGCAAATCAGGATATCTCCATGACCTTTATAAAAATTCAGACTGTCCTTGGCAGAAAAAGAGTAATACATCCGATAGATGCCGTCTTGAAATTTAATTGAGTCTGAAAAATCGAGTGTGACCAAAACCGGAGCATCTGTTTTGTTAACATAGGTTTTCATCCGGTTATAGTATTTGTCAACAATTACTGCCTTGAACTTCAGCAATCCAAGACCATGGAATTCTAATGTTGCACGACTTTGCACCGGGTTTGGAAAAACAAGGACGGAATTCTGTGGCTGTTCATGAATACCAGGACCAATATTCCAGCCGGTTGTATCCTTAATATAGGTTCCGGCGAGACTGATAGTATCCGGTAAGTTTAACAGTTCGTATTCATCTGACGACCATGTTGCGTCGGTTCCCCAATCCCCATCCTCAGTTCCCCAGGTGCCCAGGACCTGTCCTATCTCATTAGTAACTACAATGCCTTTGAATACATGTGTACTGGAAGAATTTTGAGTGTCGTTGTGTTTCTTACATCCGGCAAAAAAGATCAAAAGGAGAAGTGATAGAGACAGGTATTTCATAAGAGGAAGTATTTCTGGTTTTAAAAAGCTCATCAAATGTCGGTATTTTTGACATGAAATAAAAAAAATTAACCACAATAATCACGTAGTTCACAATAGAATTACGATTAATTTCGCCATTTCGCAATTTCACTATTTCGCTATCTCGCCATTTCGCTAATTATTATGAACTTTACATCATCATTTGATGATTTTTTTTTATTCTTCATTTTTAATTTTTAATTTTTCATTGATTTATGATCCACATTGGCATTCTCTCAGATACCCACTCGATTATCCATCCAAAGACCTATGAGTTTTTTAAAGATTGTGATGAGATCTGGCATGCTGGCGACATCGGAAATTTTCAGTTGGCCGAGGAGTTGCGCAAGTTTAAACCTTTCCGTGCCGTTTACGGGAACATCGATGGAGGCGAGTTGCGGATGATGTTTCCCCGCGACCTGGTTTTTTTTGTGGAAAAAGTAAAAGTCGTGATGACACACATCGGCGGATATCCCGGGCGTTACGAAAAAACAGCCAGGGAACTGATCATAAAAGAGAAACCGCAACTATTCGTCACCGGCCATTCACATATCTTAAAGGTGATGTTTGATAAAAAATACCAGCTGCTATTCATCAATCCTGGCGCAGCCGGGAAATATGGGTTGCATAAATCAATCACTATGCTGAGATTCATGATAGAGGAAGATAATATGCGTGATATGGAGATATTGGATATTCCCAAAAATGAAGAATGAAGGATATTTCTATTCTGAAAAGAATTTTTTTTACCGCGAAGACGCGAAATAAAACGCAAATAATTCTTAGCGACCTTAGCGCCTTTGCGTCTTAGCGGTGAATGAAGAACTAGCAAAAGATATATGAAAAGTTGACGGACAATGACAAGGTTCTTAGAGAAAACGGCTGATTATCTGTATACAAAATATGGCGATAAGATCTCCGATCTCTGTATTGTAGTTCCCAACCGCAGGGCAGGGTTGTTCCTTCAAAAATATCTTGGGAACAGCATTGGTAAAACCATCTGGTCACCGGCCATTTTTTCCATCGAAGATTTCCTGATCAACATCTCCGGACTGCGACTTTGTGATCCGACACAGGTTTTATTCGAATTATACGAGATCCATAAAGAACTGGAAGGCCAGAATGCACAGCCTTTCGACGAATTCACCAGCTGGGCGCAGCAGCTCCTGGGTGATTTCAATGAGATCGACAGCTACCTGATCGATGCAAAAGATCTTTTCAGTTTCCTGAATGAAGCAAAAGCGCTATCCGTCTGGAACCTCGACAATCGACCCCTCACGGATTTTGAAAAGCAGTACCTGCGTTTTTTCAATTCCCTCTACACCTACCATGAACAATTGGGCATTCGCCTGCTCTCTTCCAACCTGGCTTATCCCGGACTTCTCTTCCGGAAGACGGCAGGACAGATTGGTGAGCTCCTTGAAAAAATGACCTGGGGAAAGATCATCTTTGCCGGATTTAATGCATTGACAAAAGCCGAAGAAGTGATTATCGACCGCCTGGTATCCCTTGGAAAAACAGAAATGTTGTGGGATGCGGATGCCTATTATATGGAGGATGAAAGACAGGAAGCCGGATTTTTTCTCAGGATGTGGAAAAGAAAATGGGGAAATCAGCCTTTTAACTGGATTGAAAAGGATTTTGCTGCATCATCAGCGAAAATCAGGATCATCGGAGTTCCGTATCATGTGGGACAGGCAAAACTCTGTGGCGAACTATTGGCAGGTCAGCTCCTCAGGGATCATCGTGCTGAGGATACCGCCGTGGTTATGATGGATGAACAGGTTCTTCTCCCGGTATTAAATTCTCTTCCGCCAGAAGTGAAAGAACTGAATATCACCATGGGACTTCCGCTCCGGCAGACACCTGTGTATGACCTCTTCGATACAATCTTCCGGATGCACGAAAACGTATCCCGTTTCGAAAGATCGGGATCACCGGGGGAGGAGAAGTTCTACTACCGTGATATCCTCAGGGTGCTTCAGCATCCTTATGCGGCACGGATGGCGGGAACACTTCTGAAAGGGAATATCTTTATCCTGGAAGACCTGGTTGCTGAAATACGTGCAGGAAACCGTGTTTTCCTCGGGAAAGAGGAACTGGTCCGATCGGGAGCAGGAATTTTTGCCGGGAGTCTCGGTTTCCTGGAACCGGTGTTCGAATCCTGGCAGGATCCTGTTAAAATCATCGAATCGCTCCGGAAGATCATTGCATATTTACGGGATGGTTTTATCTCCGGAGAAAAAGAATCCCGGTCGGCCCAGATAGAAATAGAGTTCCTTTATGCTTTTTCACGGATCATCTACCGTCTTTCAACCCTCATCGAAAAATATGATGCCATCAAAAACCTGAAGGTATTTCATTCCATGTTCAACCAACTGGCAGGTTTTACCTCGCTGCCATTCTATGGCGAGCCATTACGCGGGCTGCAAATGATGGGAATGCTGGAGACCCGTACCCTCGATTTCGATAACCTGATCCTGCTCTCTGTCAATGAAGATCTGATTCCCAGCGGAAAAACCACCCAGTCGTTCATCCCCTTCGATATCCGCCGTCATTTCCAACTTCCGACCTATAAGCACAAAAATGCGATCTATGCCTATCATTTTTACCGCCTGATTCAGCGGGCAAAACAAGTATTTCTTCTATATAATACCGAAAGCGATGAACTGGGAGGTGGCGAAAAAAGCAGGTTTATCAAGCAGATCCAGCAGGAACTGCGAATTTACAATCCCAACATCAGCATCGAAGAGGAGATCCTGGTAACCTCTCCACTGAAAACTTCATCGTCTCCAGATCTTCAGGTCCCAAAGACCGGGGAGGTCGCGGAAATGCTAATGAAGAAAGCGGAAACCGGGTTTTCTCCTACTTCAATAAACAATTATATCCAGTGTTCCCTTAAGTTTTATTTACAGGATCTTCTCGGATTGCGCGAAGATAAGGATGTAGAGGAAACTATCGATTCGCTGGTGCTCGGGCTGGCGATCCATGAAACCCTCGAAAAACTCTACAGGCCATACCAGGACATGGTTTTAACGGTTGAAACCATCGATAAGATGCTGCCCCTTTACTCGTCAACACTCGATAATTCATTTAGAAAAAAGTTCAAGGGATCGGATGTGGCCTATGGAAAAAACCTGTTGCTGGTCAGGGTTGCCAGTATCCTGGTAAAGAAATTCCTGGAAAAAGAAAAAGAGCGGATTGGTGACCTCAGAAAAGATGGATCTACTGTCACTGTTACTTACCTTGAAAAACCCCTGGCAGACAGGATTTCAATCGGTTTTGGGAATAAGTCCATAGATGTTAAACTTAAAGGGTTTGTCGACCGGATTGACAAAATAGGAGAGGAGTGGATGATCATCGATTATAAGAGCGGGAGTGTCTCTCCTTCCGTATTGAAGTTTACAGAATGGAACGAGCTCAAAGAGGATTCTGACCTGGGAAAAGTTGTGCAGCTATATACTTATGCATATCTTTTTCGGCATGGAAGAAGTGAAAAAGCGGTAAATATTAGAGCCGGCATCATCTCTTTGAGGAAACTGAATGAAGGATTTATGCAGGTCCCATCACTTTCCTCTGCAGAAAAGAATGGATCGCTGATTGGAGAAGAGGACCTGGCTGAATTTGAAAAGATACTCAGAGAGATCCTGGAAGAAGTATACGATTTCAGCATTCCATTTATGCAGACGGAAGATGTGAAACGATGCGAAAACTGTGATTTTGTGAATCTCTGTAACCGGTAGTCTGCTACTCGGAGAAAACGGTTGCCTCGTAAATGTATATGTCAGCATCCTTCCAGCCGTTCCAGCCCAGGCCGGCCTTATCGCGTGAGCAATGCCCGAGAAAATCTTCTTTACTCCATCCTGTCCCGGTAGCTACCTGCGGCAAAAATGTTCCTGAATGGGAACCCTTTTTGATATAGATCCCATGTTTTCCCAACACGATCTCATCAATGGAACTGATCTTTTTCATGGGTGAAAGAACGGAAATTTCGATCGAAATCCCGCTGACCTCTCCTGGCTCGACAGATGGAAAACGATTATCCTGGGTTGAAGAAGCAATGGCCATCTGCTGGACCACCTTGTAAAGCGGTTCTTCCGCATTGAAACAGCCGACACAACCCCTGAGAACGCTGTTTTCATTCAAAGTGACGAAGGCGCCGCAAGGTGTCTTCAGTGTTTCTGAGAACCCGGTTGCGTTAATCTCCGGTGTTTTATTGTTCCGGATATATTGTTCAAGAGTGGTGCGGGCAATCTTAAGGAGATCCTTCTTGTCTTTGTCGGTAAGATTAAAACTGTGTGAAGACGGAATTGGATTATTCTTCTTTTTTGAGAGCACAATCGACCAGTACCCGACAACCTGACTCTTATCCTGGAATTTCGAATCGCCTGAATTCTGGTAATAAACCGGAGTCATTGTAATTCCAGGGTCGCCTTCCGTCATGTAAAGCAGCGTCAGCACCGATGTCCACCCGCACAGACTGGTTGCAAGGTTTGTTACATTCTTTTCTTCATTTTCTTTTAAGGTGCTGAGCAGCCGGTCCGGTTGATTGGTGAGGATGGCATCACAGGTCTTTTTATCCACAACCAGGGCATCATTGTAAGGAGGATAGTGCGAAAAATCGCTGCTGATCACAAACAGGTTATTCCCGTTCAGGTAAGGTTTCAATGCCCGGGCAATCTTCCTGCACGACTCTGTCGATTGCGTCCCTAATATGATCGGAACCAGGGTAAAGCTTTTCTTCAGGTAATACTGCAGGAACGGCACCTGATTCTCTACACTGTGTTCATTTCGGTCGGCATCCGGGTTGTAAGAGAATACTGCATTTTCTTTGATTAGCTTATTTGCAAGATCGATGTTTACCTTGATTTTTCCCAAGGGTGTCTGGTAATCGCCTGCATTATATATGGAAGCACCCATGAAGGCAACATGATGGCTTGATCCGATGATAAAGATATTATCATATTTTTTTTCGGGATCGAGCTGGTTGTAACTGCTGGCTGCCACGGTTCCCGAAAACTCATAACCTGCATGCGGGCAGATGATGGCAATGACATCTTTGGCGGATGAAGGTTTTGCTTTTGAGAACAGGTTACCCAGCAACGTCCGGAGCTCTGCCGGATTTGATGGGTAAAAACTACCCGCAGCAGCCATCGGCCGGTCGACCAGCGCCGGGATTGTTTTATTTTCCTGTGAACGGCAGCCGGATTCCACCAAAACAAAAAGGAGAACCAGCCAAAACCAGGATTGAATTTTTTGCATATTCTTTTTAACTTTGGTACTTCTCAACAAAGTTAGTGTATGACGATCAGATTTGAAAATACTTTGAGGATTTCTTTATTCACCCTGGGGTTTTCTTCGCTTGCCACACAGGTTTTCCTTATCCGTGAATGCTTCTCCGTATTGAACGGCAATGAACTTGTCATCGGCATCGTCATGGCAAACTGGATGTTGCTTACCGGTACTGGTGCATATATCGGCAGGTTCTTCGGGAGGATGAAAGGCAAGATCCCTTTTCTCCTGTTCCTGCAATTCCTGTTCTCCCTTCTTCCCATACTGATGCTGTTGAAGCTCGATCTCTGGAAAGCAATCTCCCTCCCAGCGGGAAGTGTGCCCGGGCTCATTCCCGTTATCCGTTCCATGTTCCTTTTCCAGCTGCCATTCTGTTTCCTGAATGGATTCCTGTTTGTTGCCTATGTCCATGAACTGTCAGGAATGACAGGAAAGAGCGCCACTTCCGGTTCCTACGCTATCGAATCGGTGGGTGGAATGTTGGCAGGATTATTGGTGAATATTTATATTCTGAAATTTTCCGGGATGTATGATGGACTTCGCATCCTGCTGGTCATCAACCTCCTTGTCTGCATGCTCTTTTATGTAACCTGCGGGATCAGACCGCTAAAGATCATCATGGTCCCGGTATGCTTGATTTTTATAGTTCTTCCTTTTTTTGCAGATCTTGACACCTATACGGGGAAATTGAATTATCCCGGACAACATCTGATCTTCCATAAAAATACTTTCTATGGAAAACTGGATGTGACCATGAGTACCGGTCAGCTCAATTATTTCGAAAACGGGCTTCTGCTCTTTTCTTCCAACAATGAAATCGTGAATGAGGAATCTGTTCATTTTGCCATGATTCAGCATCCCGTTCCAAAGAAAATATTGCTGGTTTCAGGTGGAATTTCCGGTACGGTTACTGAAATTCTGAAATACCATCCCGTCCTGATCGATTATGTCGAACTCGATCCCGGGTTGATCAAGCTTGGACGAATGTATTCCAAGATCCTTGAAGATAAAAGAATTCATATTATCCAAGGGGATGCACGGCGTTTTATTCGGCAAACCAAAGAAAAATATGATGTCATTCTGGTAAACCTGCCCGAACCTTCCACACTTCTGATTAACCGGTTTTATTCCCGTGAATTCCTCATGGAACTGAAACAGGTTCTCAACCCTGGTGCTGTTGTTTGTGAAAGTTTGCCCACCACTTCGGATTATGTGAGCAAATCAGCTGCCCGGACGAATTCAACATTGGTTCAAACCTTGAAAACCCGGTTTCGGAATGTGCTGATCCTCCCGGGACAGAAAAACTATTTCCTCGCTTCCGACAGCAGCCTGTCTCCGGAAATCGCATCAATGATTGCCGGTCGCGGTATCTCAAACCTCTATGTAAATTCCTGGTACCTGGATGAAAATTCACTGAAAGAACGAAGTGAATATATTCATTTCCACCTGGATAAAAATGCAGAAGTAAACAGCGATTTCAAACCAGTGGCTTTTTTTCAGCAGTTGCGGTACTGGACTTCCATGTTTGAATGGAACATGCTGGCAGTTGGGATCGTTATCCTGATATTGCTTTTCTTCGTTTTAATAAGCCTGAATAGGATCAGCCTGGGACTTTTTACCGGCGGTTTTACAGCTTCATCACTCGAATTGTTGATCCTGGTTTCATTCCAGGTCATCTATGGATATGTTTTCCTTGCGACAGGAATCATTCTTGCCTTGTTCATGGCTGGACTTGCCCTTGGCGCCTTTTCATGTAAGCGTATGATCCTTGTTCCAACAGAAAAAAAATACATTCACGTTCAGGTCAGCCTGGCATTATTTTCCCTTGGCTTTCCTTTTATTATCCTGGCGCTGAACCTGCCCGGAATACCTGTTATTATGGTACAGGCTATGTTTGTTTTCCTGACACTGATCCTTTCTTTCATAACCGGCCTGGAGTTTTCGCTGGCATCAGCCATTGGCGGCAAGGATATCACACTAAGAACATCGTTCAATTATTCGGCTGATCTTTTCGGATCGGCCATAGGGGCGATCGTTACGACTCTTTTGCTGCTTCCTTTCCTGGGTTTTGTAGCTTCCAGCCTGGTCATGGTTGCAATGAATCTTTTTAGTGCAGGATTCCTTTATTTCGGGCAGAAAAAGTTGTAACTTTAGGGTCGGAAAACTTTAAAGATTTTAATTAGCCTCACCTCCCGGCCCCCTCTCCTTCAGGAGAGGGGGTGAAGGGGCAGAGGTGATTGGGTTAAATTCTTCGTTCCGAGTAGTCAGGACTCTGGGGTTCATATCAATAAATGTATTTTTAGCGAGTTGGAACTTTATTGCGGTTTTTTCAGGTACCAGGATGGCAAAAAAAATATCGAAACGGGATTTTTTGCGGTATAGTGTTTTAGGCCTTGGAGCCACTGCTGCTAGTATGGGTACAGCCAGGGCGCTGGCGAAAGGGATGATCAATAAAGAGAGTAATTCTTCCTCGAAGCCTGCTGCTGACCTGGGAAAATATATCCGCGAATCTCCTTATTCCATCCAGACGGCAAGGGGTGTAAAGTGCCAGATTTGTCCGAATAACTGCCAGTTAAAGGAAGGACAGGATAGCCTCTGCCGCACCCATATGGTGAAGGATGGAAAACTATATTCCATCGCATACGGAAATCCTTGTTCTGTCCATGTCGATCCCATCGAGAAAAAGCCTTTGTTTCATTTTCTTCCTACTTCTCACAGTTTTTCCATTGCTACAGCGGGATGTACCTTCGCCTGTCTGAACTGCCAGAACTGGGAGATCTCCCAGGAAAGTCCGAGAAATACAGCAAATATGGACCTGATGCCGGTGAAAGTGATGGAAGAAGCCATTCAGAATGGCTGCAGGTCGGTTGCTTATACCTATGCAGAACCTATTGCATTTTATGAGTACATGTTTGACACCGCTAAGCTTGTCAGGGCAAGAGGATTGAAGAACATCCTGGTATCCAACGGGTTCATTAACGAAAAACCATTGCGCGACTTATGCAAATACCTTGATGCAGCCAGCATCAACCTGAAGGGGTTTAACGAGGATATCTATGAAAAGCTGAACGGCGGCTCTTTACAGCCGGTGATGAATTCATTGAAAATTATTAAGGAAGAAGGAGTCTGGCTGGAGATCATCAACCTGGTAGTTCCTGGCTGGACTGACAAACCGGAGATGATCACGCAGATGTGCGACTGGCTGGCAAAATCCGGCTTCGGGGAAACGCCTCTGTCCTTCAGCAGGTTCTTCCCATTGTACAAGCTGAAAGATCTTCCATATACTCCCCTTGACATCCTCGAAAAAGCCCGGGAGATCGCACTGAAAGCCGGGATAAAATATGTTTATATTGGCAATGTTCCGGGCTCTTCTGCCGAAAACACCTATTGTCCAAAATGTAAAAAGGTAGTTGTGGAACGTAGAGGCTTTACGATTCTTAACAACTATATAAAAGATTCTGCCTGTAAGTTTTGCGGGACGAAGATTGCAGGAGTTTGGAGCTAGCCCATATTATTGACTACTATTCCAAACGTCCAGGTAAACCGGCAGATGATCAGAAAAACCACCCGTATACTTCGGACCAGAATAAGTCCGGAATGGCTTCCCGCCTAAGAACCGCTCATCTTCTTCAATCATAAAAGATGCGTGGAAAATATGGACAGATCCGGGTGAGGTTTGCAAACCTTTCTCCTTGAGCAAAAAATTTCCGGAAACCATGAACTGGTCAAGGATGGCCCATTTGCCCTGAAATTTATGCGTTCCTTCATTTGCATTGTTCATCTTCGGCAGCATTAGGTTCACCAGGCTGACGGGTGTGGTTTGGGCAGAATATGCCCCGGCTTTGAGCACTTCACAGATGGCCGGCTGGTCAGGTTCATCATTAAAATCGCCCATGATGATGATGTACGGATCCACCCGGTTCTGTTGAAGAGAATCGAGAGCTGACCGGAGCGTTTGGGCTACCAGCCTTCGTTTTGGAACACTTTCTGTGAATCCTCCTCTGCGGGAAGGCCAGTGGTTGACGAAAATATGCACCGTATCTGTATTGAAAATAACGCCTTTTACGTAAAGAATATCCCGGGTGTGCATCAATGAATCAGAAGGAAAGTGAATATTGATATTTCTTGAGAATACTACCCTGAATAATTCAGGACGATAGAGAAAGGCTACATCAATTCCACGGGCATCTGACGATTCGTAATGAATGAACCTGTATTTGTACTTCTTCAGCGGAGTTTCATAGATCATCTTGTTCAGCACATAGTGATTCTCCACTTCACAAATTCCGATCATCGCAGGCGGTTCCCATCCTCCGATAGCAATAAATGTCTTTGCAAGATGATCCAGCTTTAAAAGAAATTTACTGAAGGTCCATCTTTTTATTCCTTTCGAAGTGAATTCATCATCCAGTTTCGTTGTATCATCATATGGATCGTAAAGATTTTCAAGGTTATAAAAAACAATCCTGACAATTTGACTCTTTATTAATACTGTATCTGCCTTGGCATGGTTTTCGGCAATGCCGCCATTCTGTCTTTCTGTCACTTTTTGACAAATGGAAAAGAGAGGAAACAGGAGAAAAAAAACAGAAAAAAACGTTCTCATAATAATGAAATTAACAGTAATTCAAAAGGTATTATCAGGTTGTAACAAGATAAGGTATCATGAATTTAAGAACAGAATTCATGTCATTAATCGGCCAGAAAGAAAAAAGTAATCAGCCGGTTACGAAAAAAATGCGAAATGTTAACAAAATTTAACATCGACTGAATATACTATTGAAAAACACGAACCGTTTTCAGATCAACATTAAATAACCTAAAAAAAAGAAGTAGTAGTATGAAACGATTGATTGGTCTTTTTCTGATAGCAATAGCCGGAGGGGCCGTTGCTTTAAGCGCCTATAAATTAATGGAGAAGAAACAACCTTACTATGCTTATCCTGCAGGACAACAAATTTCGTTACGGCCTGTGAATTATATACCGGGCACTCCGTTTGACCAACCGGATTTTGAAACAGCCGCAGAAGTTTCTGTGCCGGCAGTTGTTCATATCAAGACTGAATTTCAAAGGAAAAGCGATGTATATAATGATTTTTTCAATTTTTTCAACTTTGGACAAGGTATGCCCGACCAGGCAATAGAAGCGATGGGTTCAGGCGTGATCATCGATCCGGAAGGCTATATCGTTACAAATAACCATGTGGTTCAGGATGCGGATAATATCATTGTGACACTCAACGACAAACGCGTCTATAAGGCTACCATCATCGCTACTGATCCTAGTACCGACCTGGCATTGATCAGGATTCAGGAGAAGGGTCTTCCTTTTCTTACATACGGAAACTCGGATGGTGTCAGATTAGGGGAATGGGTGCTGGCAGTAGGGAATCCGTTTAACCTTACATCAACAGTCACGGCCGGGATCGTCAGCGCCAAAGCCAGGGACATAAACATCCTGGGTTCCCAGGGCACGGTCGAATCATTCATCCAGACCGATGCTGCCGTAAATCCTGGTAACAGCGGAGGCGCGCTGGTCAACCTGAAAGGGCAACTTGTCGGCATCAACGCAGCCATTGCTTCCGGCACCGGGAATTATGTAGGGTACTCATTCGCGATCCCTTCAAACATCGTCAAAAAAGTTGTAGATGACTTTATGAAATTCGGAAAAATCCAAAAGGGATTTCTGGGGATAAAATACGAGGAGATTGACGACCAGTTTGCAAAAGATAATGATCTGCCATCTGTCAAGGGTGTATATGTTCAGAAAGTGGCTGAAGGCGGGGCAGCGGAAAAAGCAGGGATGAAAAAGGGCGACGTCATCCTCCAGATGCAGGGGATGCCGGTCGACAGCAAATCGGAGCTCCAGGAGATCATCAGCCAGCATAACCCCGGTGATAAACTAAACCTTACTGTCTATCGTGGCGGCAAACAAATTGATCTGGCGTTGACCCTCCTCAATGAAAATGAAAGCCTGGGCTTTACGAAAGATAATCAGATAATTATCCTTGGTGCTACTTTCCAGCGAATCACCGATAACGAAAAACAACGATTCAATATCGATGATGGTTACAAGATCGTCCGTCTCGACAACGGTTTGCTGAGAAATTCGGGCATCAGGGAAGGTTTTATTGTAGTTGCAATTGATAAACAACCCGTCCATTCTACGCAAGATCTCAAGGAAGCATTTACCTCGAAAAAAGGAGGCATGCTCATCGAAGGACTTTACCCCAATGGCATGAGAGCGTATTATGGCATAGGACTATAGGAGTGAATAATAATGAGACAATTAAAAATATCCAAATCAATAACCAACCGGGAAACCGCTTCGCTGGATAAGTATCTTCAGGATATCGGTAAGGAAGAACTGATCACCACCGATGAAGAAGTACAACTGGCTCAACGGATCCGTGCCGGTGACCAGCAAGCCCTTGAGAAACTCTGCAAGGCAAACCTGCGTTTTGTCGTATCCGTTGCCAAGCAATACCAGAACCAGGGTCTTAGCCTTCCGGACCTGATCAATGAAGGAAACCTGGGACTTATCAAGGCGGCCCGCCGTTTTGACGAAACCCGTGGATTCAAATTTATCTCGTACGCAGTCTGGTGGATCCGGCAATCGATCTTGCAGGCACTTGCCGAACAATCCAGGATCGTCAGGTTACCATTGAACCAGGTGGGCTCCCTGAGCAAGATGAATAAGGTTTCATCCCGCCTGGAACAACGGTTCGAGAGGCCTCCTTCTGCTGATGAGATCGCCACAGAAATGGAGATCTCTCAACATAAGGTAGAAGAGACCCTTCGGATCTCCACGCGGATCATCTCCATGGATGCTCCCCTCGACCAGGATGATGACCTCCGGTTCCTCGATGTTTTTGTACCGGAAGACGTACCGGGCGCAGATGAAGACCTGATCAGGGAATCATTGGCAAGAGAAGTCCAGCGATCTCTTTCAACACTTGCAGAGAAGGAACGGGAGATCATCAATCTCTTTTATGGGATCGGTGTACCGCACAATTATACCCTCGAAGAAATCGGCGATATGTTCGATCTTACCAGGGAAAGGGTGCGGCAGATCAAGGAAAAAGCTTTGCGGAGACTGAAACATTCTTCCCGTAGCAAATTGCTGAAAGCGTACCTTGGCTGATCAGTCTTCGTGGAAATTCATCCGGATGGTTTTTATTAGGTCGGGATGCAGACTCAGCAATACAGGGCAGGTTTTGGCGGCATGCCATATGATGGCTTTCTCTTTTTCAGAATATTCTCTTCCGGGGAAATCAAATTCTAAGATGACTTCACTAACCCGGCGGGGATTTTCAGCCATGATCTTGGTGATCTTGATTTCGGTTCCATCCACGTTAAAGTTATGCGTCTGACCGGCAATCCCGATTATCGTCATCATACAACTGCCCAGGGAGGTTGCAAGTAGATCGGTAGGGGAGAATGCCTCGCCTTTCCCCTTATTATCAACCGGGGCATCGGTTATAATTGTATTTCCAGACCGTACATGCGTGGCACTGGTCCTTAATCCTCTCAGGTAAACTATTCTAGCTGTTTCCATAGTTCGTAATTCGTAATTAATAATAGCTGATGCCGGCATAGCCAACCCAATGATGCATCGTAGCATTGGCCGTCTTTCCCATCCCTATATCACTGACCTTTAGCCTGGGCTCATCCAGGGATGTACCATAACCGGTAAAAATTCCCTGGAGCGGTTTATGTGATGCTGCAGCTTGCATTTTCATTATGGTAAGCAATCCGAATGGAACAGAATATCTTCCGCACCAGGTCCATTTATAAGCTTTGTAATCTTCTTCCCTGAGAGTAAACTGGGTAAATTTTCTTGCTTTTTCCAGGACCATCGTTCCGCTAAGAGACTCGTTGATGATTTCCATTTCATGTTCTTTTGCCGCATTAAATCCTTTGTCATCACAACCATAGAATGCATAGTTGGATCCGCCCCAATCTTCGTCCCCGTAATGAACGGCATCAGTAGACATCACAAAAGCCACATCCCTGCCCCAACTCAAGCCTTTTTCCTTCAGTACTTTCCGGATCCCCGATGCAAGTTGATCCGAAAGCTGATTCATCTTTTCATACGACATATAAGGCACAAGAATGGAAATAATCCGGATCTTCCGGTTGTAATACTGGAGAAAAGGAATTATTGCCTCTACCGAATGTTCTGCCTGCTGGAGACTGTCATGAACCAGGTATGATTCTACGGGGAGGGTTTTCATGATCGCTTCACGAAGATCAGAAACGGTGATATTCCCATAGGGTTCCTTCCACTCTTCAAAAGAATCAAATACAAGACGGTTTTCGACATTGAATTTCTTCGCCTTATGGGCAACACCAAAAAGAATGATGGTGCTTGCGTGGATGTTATTCAGTACAAAAGGATAGAGCCATCCTGCATAAATATAATCATCGTGAGGGCAGATGGCAGCTTTCTGAAAAACCTGGGAACCTGCAGTATAATTTATTTTCATGCCCTCTGCAAGCCTGTTCAGTCGCGGGATCCTGCTCATGACCGAATCCATCTGCCATGCATGGAATGCGAATCCAACAGTATCGACGGGTTGCCGCAGGTGGAAGGTTGATGGCTTTTCCTGAAACAGTATCGTCCTGGCGCCAATAACCATCGAAAAAAGACAGATCAGCAGGAGAACAGTAAATTTAACTGAGAGTTTCATCATGATTTAATATTGATCATGTAAAATTACCATATTTTTGCACTCCTATGAACACATTATTAAGCGATACATTTATCCCCGTTCTCTCAGGGCAGCACAATTTTCGTGACCTGGGAGGCATACCTGCAAATGACGGCAGATTGATCCGGCGTGGCCTTCTTTTTCGCAGTGGCGATCTCCATTCCATAACAGATGAGGACATAAAAACCCTTACACACCTGGGTCTTGCATTGATCATTGATTTTCGCTCACCCAGGGAATATGAAAAACGGCCAAACCGTGAAATTCCCGGTGTTAAGGAAATAATTCACCTTCCTATTTATGATGCGCCCCGCGACCTCTCCGCAAAATATGTTGAGGAGAACAATGAAGAAGGTTTAAAGAAGTTGCTGATTGATGAATATGAAAGGATCATCCTTCATTATACTGTCGAATACCATCAGTTCCTTTCCGAGGTTGCCCATAATCCGAATGTTCCGCTGGTATTTCAATGCTCTGCAGGGAAAGACCGTACAGGCCTTGCAACGATTTTTCTTCTTACAGCGCTTGGGGTAGGAATGGAGGAGATTCTCAATGATTATTTCCGTACGAACATATTTGCACAGGCCCATGCCCGCGAGATTATCGGGATACTAAACTCTGACGGACATAATGGAGAACTTATGCGTCCCATGCTCGAGGTAAGGCAGGAATACCTTGATGCCGCATTCTCGGCCATCCGGGAACGATATGGAAACCTGGAAGACTTTGTCTTCCAGGAGCTGAAGGCAGAACCAGGGTTGCTTAAGGAAAGGTTTTTGCAGTAAAAGTGGTGCAGTGGTGCAATGGTGAAGGTGTGCGTAAAAATAATTTTCAATTTTCAACTATCATTTATCAATTAATCCAGCATTCAGCATCTAGACTATTTCAACGATCCCGCGGTCTCCGTCTAGTTTTACTAAGGTGGCATCTTTCAGGAACTGCTTCGCGCCTTTTGCACCGACCACTGCCGGAATTCCATATTCCCTTGCAACTACGGCGCCATGGGAGAGCGGACTTCCGATTTCCGTGATCAGGCCGGAAATAATGCTGAAATAGGGTGTCCAGCCGATATCTGTAAAGGAAGCAACCATGATCTCGCCGGGTTGCAACAATGCAGCATCTTCGAGGGTATTGACGATCCTCACCCTGGCCTCGACAATGCCGCTGCTCACCGGGATACCTTTCAACTGTCCATCCAGTATTTCGATTTCCTGTTCTTCTTCAATGGGTTCAGGAATACCCTGGCAGACCTCAGTAAACTGAAGCGCGGCAGTTTGCGGTAGCAGTTCCCTGCGTTTGTTGGCCTTGGTCCTCCAAGCAGGAGAATAGTCCCTGATCATCTTCCCGATCTCTTCATGGGTCAGGTAATATATCTGGTCGGTATCATCCAGAAGCCCCTCCTGCACCAGCAATTCAGCATAGTGCTGCCAGGCAGTCCGTATCCTGTGCAAAACCTTAATGGATGCCGATTTGGTGATCTCCCTGCGTGACACAGACGTGCGGGCACTGTTCAGGAATGACTTTATGATGATTCTCTGCATCGGCTTCAAACCTGAAAGGATCTCTTGTGTCTTCTTCCGGGAACTTTCATGGATATGCACCCTTGCCCCTGATCGTACCCGGGTCTGCAGCATCTGAACCAGCTGCACCGGATTTTCTTCCCATGGTTTTTCATGGAGTTCGGCTTCCCTGACACAACGATGTCCGTGACGTTCAATGAAAGCCCTGTAAGCACGGTTCACCTCTGGTGGTGAATCCTGTAAAAGGAGCCGCAATGCTTCTGCCGGTGTCGCGGAAATGAAAATATCTGCAAAACGTTTCTCTGACGAGATAAGCAATGCAAACTGTTCAAGGGATTTAACAGCATCTGCACTTTCAATATCGGGAATATCGGTAAGCAGGAGGGTGGCAATATGATGATCTTCGGAGGTGGGAAGACGTTTATTGGAAGTGAGGATCCCCATCAGGGCAGAGTAAAGAGTCCCCGATTGGGAGGAGGCAATGATATGGTGACCGAATGCCTCTTTCAACACTTCCCTCGCTTCATCCAATGCCTGGTAATCCTCATCTATTTTACCTTTTTCAATGACTTTAAAATTATTGGCAAGATATAAGAGCCGCCTGACATTCTTTTTGGTCCAGCTCAGACTGATCATCTGTTTTATAAAGTGTACTACCCTCATGGGTAGATTCGATGTAAACTGCAGATCCGGTATGCTGATGACCTTCCCGGTCACGGCAAACTGAACATTTTCCGCTTTGTTCAGCCATACATTCCTGGGATAATCCATCATGTTTGTCATGTTGATGAACAGCCGGTTGTAGAACATCTGGATGTACCGGAATCCTTCATATTTCTTCAGGCTGTAAGCGCCGGCTGCCTCTGCCCAAACCGTCATGCCATAATCAACTGCATGAAAAGACACAGAATAAGTGAGTGGTGTTACGACACCCGGCATCATCTCGCCGATATTGCCGAGCGTCCAGGTATCATTGCTATCGCCTTTTACTGTATCCAGTTCATTGAAATGAACATCGGGAAGAGTGGTGACCGGCCTCACCTGCAACCATTGAAGGGTTCCATCCTGATCAATGGCCCATTCCATGTCGACCGGATAGCCCAGGTGAAGTTCCGCTTTCTTTGATGCATTCAGAATTTCCGTAATCTGATCCGGTGATAGTAAGGCTCCCTGTTTTTTTACCTGGTCAGGGATGTTGGATCCACTGCGGAATACCTTGTAATGAATGGCATCCATCACCCCGCTCACAAGTCCTTCGCCATGACCTTTTACGGCATTAATGACGATCTGGTCGCGCCGGCCTGTCACAGGATCAGCGGAGAAGACTACCCCGGCGACCGCTGCATTCACCATATTCTGCAGGATCACGGATATCCTGAGATCTGCATTTTCAGAAAGGTTGGTGACATATTCCCGCACACGGTCTGTGCGGGTTGCCTTGATACATTTAACAATGGCATCCCTGATCTCACTGTAACCATTCAGGTGAAGATAAGTTTCAAACTGTCCCGCGAAGGAAGCAGTAACGCCATCTTCACTGACAGCGGAAGACCGCACGGCTTTTGGCCCGTTCCCGAGAAGAGCAATATTTTTTTCAAGGGAATTGTCATCCAGGCTTTGCAGGTCAGGATGAACAATCACGAACGCATCAGGAACATTCAGGCCAAGATCTCTCAGGATTTTCAATCCCCTGGCTTTCCCCCCTATATTTTCGTCAGTAATTTCGGAAATGAATCTGATCACAGGCTGTATTTATCCGAATGAAACCCGAACTCTACCATTCCCAATCCTTCAACCTGGTCAAATTTATAGGTCCCGATGGCCTCGAACATCAAATATTTCTGATCCATGATATATGGAAAATGTCCATTGCGGAAGAATTCCATAGTATGTGTTTTACCGCTTCTCATCTTGAGTTCGATCACTGAATTATCAGGTAGCATCTTATCTTTCGATACGGTTTCAAGATCTGTACAATCCACTACTGCGTCAATCGTTCCATCGGGTTCAACCACAAATCCTGCTGTGAGCCGGCCCAGGAAATCGAACCGGATCGTAGTCACGGTCCAACTGTAACCCGCATCCGATTTCCCCGTGATCCAATAATGACGGTCCCAGGTACGCCAGTTACGCGAACCAAACGAATGATCGCGTGAACCCCACATTTTAATTTCATATCTTATTTCATCAAGAATGATATACCCTGTCAGGCTCCCGGTTTGCTCATAATGAACCTGATGGGTGTCTTTGAGGTTGAAAAAGAATTTCCGGTTCCATTTTGCAGCAGCAATGGCATTGGCAATGAGCCGCTGATCCGAGCTTTTTGCAAAATCATAAATTGAATGTTCTCCCGTAAAAAGAAGATTCGTCTCACATATATGTTCCTTCCCGTCCTCATCGGTTACTTTTCCTTCGTAAATGATCCTCCAGATCTTCCCGATCTCGACTGGTTCCCATTTCAGGTTCCCCATCTGGAATCCTTCTCCTTCATCTCCCGGATCCTGATGTAAGCCGAAAAATCCAAGGCCCTTCAACTTAAAATCAAACCAATGCTCGTGCGACCTGCCGGGCCCCCGAAATGCCATCCGGGTAATAAATGCATTTCCTTCTTTATCCCCTCCATAGAAGTAAGAACTGTCATTTGGAAAAGGCTGGGAAAGATCTACATGTTTCTTTTCGAGAATTTCAACAGGGAACTGGCGGCTCTTGGTGCGTTTCACCATCTGCCGTGCGAGGAATTGTTTCAGCATGGTCAAGTTTTAGCCGGCAAACATAGGAAAAACTTATGAATTATTTTGTTAAAATAAGATATTCATAAGCATTTAAATTCACAAGGCTATCCAGAACAACATTTGCACCGCCCGAGGCATTTTGCCATGCCGTATTTTGAATATATATCGGGACATTAAAGGTTTTTGAGGCGTTGCGGGTATTGGCAAGTACTAAAACTTCATCATTGGATGTCCAGCGTTTGAATGCGACAATATTGCTGTCCGCATAATATTCCAGGTAGCCGGTTCGTACTGCAGCATGGAAAGTACGAAGTTGCATGAGCCATTTATATTCTTTTACCATGTCGGGATTTGTAGTCCAGTTGATGGGTGAGCGACTGAAAAATGGCAATTTGACCGGGCAACCGACTTCCTGTCCATCATAAATCAACGGCACACCACCCATGTATGCTGATATGACAAAAGCGGACATTGAAGCAGTTTTACCGCCAAATAAACCTAAAGGTGTATCGTCCCATGCGTCCTCGTCATGGTTGGAAGTAAAACGAAGCTTCTGCGAACCGGAAGGGATGTTGCTGTACTCATTCTGATTCGTCGCGTAATAATTACTTGCGGACTGATTATTTTTGAAAACATTTTTATTCGTATTGAAAAAGTCCCATCCGAAATTCATCTGAAAGCCGGCAGAAAAATGATCGCTCCGCGCGCCTTCCGCCAGCAGTATTAGTTTCCGGTTGGGGATTTTTTTAATTGAATCAATTGCCTGTTTCCAGAATGAATAGGGTATGTAATCAGCTGCATCGCACCTGAACCCATCGGCATTCGCTGCCAGGAGCCAGTATTTCATACATCGGATCATCTCCAGCCGCATATCAGAATTGTCATAGTTGAGATCTGCAACATCGGTCCAGGTCGTCCCGGGAGGAGAAATGATAATGCCGTTCCCATCTTGTGTGTACCAGGATTTGTTTTTAATCCAGGCGTTGTCCCAGGAAGTATGATTGGCCACCCAATCGAGGATCACGCACATTTTGCGGTTATGAGCTTCCCGAACCAGTGTGCGCAAGTCTTCAAGGCTACCATACTCAGGATTCACTTCCCGGTAATTTTTTACACAGTAAGGTGAATTAATGCTTTTTATCACACCTATCGGGAATATCGGCATCAGCCAGATCACATTCACACCCAGATCTTTGATGGAATCCAAACGTGGTAAAATACCTGAAAGAGTGCCTGAACTGCTGAATGCCCGTTCATTGATTTCATACATAATAATATCGGATGTGGCAGGGACACCGGCATAAGGTGTTTCATACTGAGGCGGGTCAGGGGTAACCGTGTTTTTCCGGACTACAGGATCGCTTGATGTTTTTCGGCAACCGGAAAACAATAACAGAAATGAAGCCAGGCAAATCAGGAAAGGAATGCCGGAGTTTCTCAAATTCATTTTACAAAGTTAGTGATTTGATCAGTCTGGTGTTTCCAGGAATTTCTACCTCCTGTTTCTGAACCTGTAAGCAAATCCAATGATCAATGAGGTTGAATTTGTATATGCCTTATACCTCTGGCCAACATCACCCTCAATATAGCCAGAAGCATCGGGTTGTTCATAGTTATCGCGAATACCCATCAAACCTAAATTATCCCGGATTTCGACTGAGAATAAAAAACGATCCCGGATCGGGATCGACATTCCTAATCCGAATAGTATGCCCAGGTCATAGGATTTGAAGTCGTTCGTTTCACCATCCAATTTATAAACCTTCCCGCTTTTTGGTTTGAAATACAGGGATTGATTCATCATGTAGGAGAAACAGGGGCCGGTATTCGCAAAGACCTTAATCTTATTGCCTAAAGAGACTTTGAAAAGAAGCGGAAGGCTCAGGTAATCAAAATGGTATATAAAATCTCCGGGAGGCAA
>Ga0182027_10002067_pt1 | contig 32759 bp, 25 predicted proteins | sample 712E1DmetaG_FD_121300 | JGI IMG/M metagenome (GOLD analysis project Ga0182027, IMG submission 121300) | Permafrost microbial communities from Stordalen Mire, Sweden - 712E1D metaG (Illumina Assembly) | ecosystem: Environmental > Terrestrial > Soil > Wetlands > Permafrost | place: Sweden...
AATGAATTAGCTATATAACTAAATATCAATATATTAAAATTTAATTTTAATGACTATCGGGAATGATACACCTAAATTACAAAAGGATGCGACATTCCTGCGCAAGCAGGAACGGCGAAGCCCTCGACGAAGTCAATCCAGCCAAAAAAACCGGATTCCGTGTCAAGCACGGAATGTTACAAATGGCATCGATTAATTATTCATGATTCCAGATAGTCATATTAATTTTTAGTGAAATTTTGTGCCTTAGTGGTTGAAAATAATTTACCACAAAAGCACTAAAATCAAGAAATACAAAGACTTACGTAAATTATCAAAAATTTTGACTCTTAATTCACATTAATAATATTATTTCATATATAAATTGAGATATCCATTATAATTCATTAAATAGAATCAAAATGTTCATCGATTATTATAAAGTATTAGGTATCGAAAAAACGGCGTCAGAAAAGGACATCAAGAATGCATACCGAAAATTGGCCCGAAAGTATCACCCCGATTTGAACCCCAATGATAAAGATGCCAAAAAGAATTTTCAGCAAATCAACGAAGCAAATGAAGTGTTGAGCGATCCTGAAAAACGCAAGAAATACGATCAGTACGGGAAAGACTGGCAGCATGCTGACCAATTTGAAAAAGCTAAGCAAAACCAGGGACAATCTTCCTACTCACAAGGGTCGGCATACTCAGGATCACAATCCGATGGTGATTTTTCCGATTACTTTGAATCGATGTTTGGAGGTGCTTCTGGGAGTGGCAGAAAAAGACAGGTAAAATTCAGAGGCGAAGATTACAATGCCGAGTTGCATCTTGATCTTATGGATGCCTATAAGACCCACAAGCAAACATTGACAGTCAATGGTAAAAATATCCGGATAACCATCCCAGCCGGAATAGAAAATGGGCAGACTATAAAAATCGCAGGACATGGAGGACAGGGGATAAATGGCGGACCAAACGGCGATTTATATATTTCCTTTTCAATTACCAACCACCCTAAATTTAAACGATTGGGGAATAATCTATATACAACGTTCAATTTGGATTTGTATGCTGCAGTCTTAGGTAGTGACATCACTTTCGAAACGCTGAACGGAAAAGTAAAATTAAAAGTGAAGCCCGAAACCCAAAATGGAACTATTGTAAAGTTGAAGGGAAAAGGATTTCCGGTTTATAAAAATGAAGGACATTTTGGGGATTTATATGTGACATACAATATAAAAATTCCTACCAATTTGTCTGAAAAACAAAAATCATTATTTACTGAATTGTCTAAATCATAATTTTAAAATGAAAACAATGCAGACAGAAAATTTAATAGCCATCCGGGATTTTTGTATACATCACAACATTGAGATATCATTCATCAGCTCATTACAGCAGAACGGACTGATAGAAATTACTACTATTGAGGAAACGGATTTCATTGATGCAGGACAATTACAGCAACTGGAAAAATTCACGCACTTTTACTACGAACTGGATATAAATCTTGAAGGTATCGAGACTATTTCCCACTTGTTGCAGCGGATTGAGACAATGCACGATGAAATGGTGGCATTAAAAAACAAAATACTACTTTACGAACCAAATGAATAACTATGGAACCGAACCCACAATCATTTTGGAGTATATCCGGCGCAGAACTGCTAGGCAAACTCGAAGTTACTGCCAATGGACTTACTTCCGATGATGCTAAAAAACGAATCTCACGTTATGGTGCAAATCGTTTGAAGCCCAAAAAACGTTCCGATACTTTAACTATTCTTATTGGTCAGTTTAAAAGTCCAATTATTCTCATACTCTTGGCTGCAACAGGGTTATCCTTATTTTTGCACAATCTGGTTGATGCTTCCATAATTTTAACGATTGTTATTTTAAGCGGACTTCTTGGCTTTTGGCAGGAACACAGCGCTTCCGATGCAATTGCTAAATTGCTTGCCATTGTGCAGATTAAAGCTGCAATACTTCGCAACGGTAAGGAAGAAGAAATTTCTGTTGAAGAAATTGTTCCCGGAGACATTGTTATCCTGAATGCCGGTGATATTGTGCCGGGCGATTGCCTTCTTCTTGAATCGAAAGATTTATTTGTAGATGAAGCGATGCTAACCGGTGAAACCTTTCCGGTCGAAAAATTTTTATCTGTATTACCCGTCGATGCTGTCCTGGCACAAAGAACTAATTCTGTCTGGATGGGAACTCATATTGTAAGCGGTAACGCGAAGGCTTTGGTAATTTTTACAGGAAAGAATACAGAGTTTGGCAAGGTGTCGGAACGACTAAAACTTAGAGCACCTGAAACCGATTTTGAGCATGGGATAAGACGATTTGGATACTTTCTTGGAGAAGTCACTCTTGTTCTTGTAGTAATTATTTTTGCTATCAATGTTTACTTACAACGACCCATCCTCGAATCTTTTCTTTTTTCACTGGCTCTTGCAGTTGGCTTGACCCCTCAACTATTACCTGCAATTATAAGCATCAACCTGGCCCACGGAGCCAAAAAAATGGCCGAAAAGAAAGTGATTGTAAAACGACTCGCCTCCATCGAGAATTTTGGGAGCATGAATGTAATTTGTTCTGACAAGACGGGAACCTTAACGGAAGGAACTGTTAAGGTTGATTCAGCACTTGATATCAATGGGGAACCTAGTGAAAAAGTATTTCTATATTCATATCTCAATGCCTCGCTTGAAACCGGTTTTACAAATCCTATTGATAGAGCTATACTTATTTTCCGTAAAATTGACGCATCAGAATACAAAAAAGAAGATGAAATTCCTTACGATTTTCTACGAAAACGCTTGAGTATATTAGTTTCAAAAGACAATGCACGGATTATGGTTACCAAAGGAGCACTTACCAATATACTCGAAGTATGTTCATCTGTTGAAACCAAAGAGGGAAATATTGTTGATCTCAGTCCGATGAAAGATAAGATCCAAAAACATTTTGTAGATTTCAGCGACCAGGGTTTTCGCACCATTGGCATTGCATATAAGAATATATCTTCTACATCCCCCATAAAAAAAGACGATGAAAAAGATATGACTTTTATAGGGTTTCTCACCCTTTTCGATCCTCCAAAACCAAATATCGCTGATACTATATCGAGCTTGAAAAAACTGGGTGTTTCATTAAAAATTATAACAGGAGATAATCACCTCGTTGCTGCAAGTATTAGTAAGAAAATGGGACTTTCGGATACCCATATACTGACTGGTCCGCAAATGCGTCAAATGAGCGATGACGCATTACTACGACAAGTTGGCATAATTGATGTTTTTGCTGAAACTGAGCCTAATCAAAAAGAACGTATTATCATTGCCTTACGTAAGGCTGGGAATGTTGTTGGATATATGGGTGACGGCATCAATGACGCCTCAGCACTTCACGCTGCTGATGTCGGAATTTCAGTGGACACTGCGGCAGATGTGGCTAAAGATGCGGCCGATATCGTATTATTGGAAAAGGATCTTGGTGTGCTGGTTGAGGGTGTTAAAGAGGGTCGAACTACATTTGCCAATACACTGAAATATGTATTTATGGCCACAAGCGCCAATTTCGGAAATATGTTCAGCATGGCCGGTGTATCGCTGTTTATTCCATTTCTTCCTCTTCTACCCAAGCAAATTTTGCTTACTAATTTACTAACCGATTTCCCGGAAATGACCATTGCCACAGACAATGTAGATGCTGAAATGATTGATTATCCTCGCCGCTGGGATATCAAAGCCATTCGCAAGTTTATGATCACCTTTGGACTGGTAAGTTCCGTTTTTGACTACCTGACTTTTGGCTTGCTTCTAATTGTACTCCGTGCTAACGAAACTCAATTCAGAACCGGTTGGTTCCTGGAGTCAGTTATTTCGGCATCCATGATTGTACTGGTAATACGAAGCAGAAAGCCATTTTTTAAAAGTCGACCGGGAAAATATCTGCTAATTGCGACGCTAACAATTGCTTTTTTAACATTGATTTTGCCCTTCACTCCTATCGGTAAAATTTTCGGATTTGCTCCGCTATCATTATCAACCTATTTGCTCTTGTTATTAATAGTTGTGATTTATATTATCACTGCAGAAATTACTAAAACAATATTTTATAAGAAGGTGAAATTTTAACCTAAGCAGAATGTGAACTCATATTGTTATGTGACATATTAATATATGTCGCTAAGAATTGTAACCGCTCCATTTTTATATAAAATTGAAAATAGTTCTGGGAAGTATGGGGTAATTTTAGTAATTTCATATTACAAATACCAATGAATTCGTTTTAATGCTTTTATAATCCTAAATAGTTCTCCTCCAAAACCCCTGAGTAGATAAGTTGAATGCATTTACTTTTTTGACGAATGCAAGAGTACAAATGATTGATTCACTTTAAGAAATCTGATATGAAAGCGAAAATCAAAATTTGGATGGTCCCGGTATTTATAATGAGTTTCGCTCTGGTGATTAGTAGCGGATATAAAAAGGAAAAAAATACTACAGTTAGCTCAGAAAATTCAAAGGTTTATACAACAGTAGAAAGAACTATTGTTCCCGATATAGTGCCTGTTATTCCAACAGTTCGAATAGACGACCCTGCAAATTTTGCTAAATATGGATATGGTAAATGGCATTATGGTCCCGGACTACCCATTCAAAAAAGATTGGATCTTATGCCGTCAGGATATGGAAATAAGTCGGTTACAAAAGCAGCCATTCTCTTGCGCTTTTTTACCATGACGGATATTCATATAACTGATAAAGAATCGCCTGCACAAGCCATATTTTTTGCTCCCTATGCTGGTTATAATGGCATATCGTGTTATGCGCCGTTAATGCTCTATACTACGCAAGTATTGGATGCTGCGGTTCAGACTATCAACAGTATTAACAATCAAAATCCTATTGATTTTGGCCTGGCATTGGGTGATCTGGCAAATTGTACACAGTATAATGAATTAAGATGGTTCATTGACGTTCTTGATGGAAAAAATATTAATCCCGATTCGGGAACCAAAGATGATCCAATACCTGGACCAAATAACGATTACCAGGATGAATTTAAGGCCGTTGGTCTGAATCACTCTATCCCCTGGTATGCGACTTTAGGTAACCACGACCATTTTTGGATGGGTTCTAAACCAGTTAATGATAAATTAAGGAAGGCATTCATTGGAGGAACGATACTTCAACTCGGCAACATATTTACTGATCCCAATGCCATGAATGAAAACACATTTTCTACCGGAACCCTGGACGGACGCACTCCCTATGGAAGCATTGTTGGTAGTGGTGCTGTTGCTCAAATGATAAGTATTCCCACAGTTGCTCCTGATCCAAATCGTCGTTCTCTTACTAAGACTGAATGGATTAAAGAATTTAGCAATACGGCCTCGCTTCCGGTCGGTCATGGATTTATCCAGACCGATCCAAAAAACATACTCGGAGCATGTTATTCCTTCGAGCCTAAATCCAATTTGCCCATTAAAGTTATTGTGCTCGACGATACCCAGGATGATGCTGATCTTCCGGTTAAAGAAGGCATCTATGGGCATGGTGAACTCAACAATGGCCGTTATGAGTGGCTTATGGCTCAGCTTAAAGCAGGACAGGACGCAGACCAGCTAATGATCATTTCTGCACACGTGCCTATTGGTGTTGCTAAGGATTCTCCAATGGATTGGAACGTTGCACCAGGTTACACAAGCGAAGATAACCTGATTGCTCAACTGAAATCTTTCCCAAATCTTATCCTCTGGGTATCAGGTCATCGGCATCTTAACAATATTACATCTTTCAAATCAACTGATCCGACCCACCCTGAGAATAGCTTCTGGGAGGTCGAAACAAAATCACTGAGAGAATTTCCCCAGCAATTTAGAACTTTTGATATTGTGCGCAATAGTGACAATACAATCTCAATATTTACCATCAATATAGATCCGGATGTCAAAGATGGATCATGCGCTGCCATTTCACGCTCATATGCAATTGCTTCTGAAGAAATATATGAAATATATGAGACCCCATTGCCAACTGGATCAGTTTCATATAATGCCGAACTGGTCAAACAGTTAAACCCGGAAATGCAAGCCAAAATTCAAAAATATGGAACTCCTGTTAACAAGTAAATGATTTACAATTGATTAATAATTTATTTTTATTACTCCATTGTTTAAGTCTCAGCTGAATTAAATATTTTAAAATTGAACAATAATTATTTATCGACGTTAAGACAAAAACCAATTCGAAAGAATCGGGATTTTAACAATAATAAAACGTAACTTTCAACCATTAATTTTAAAACAATATTATGTACACTGGAACAGTAAAATTCTTCAATGATTCCAAAGGTTTTGGATTCATTAAAGACGCAAATTCACCGAAAGAATATTTTGTTCATTCATCTGGATTAAAAGAAAGTATCAAGGAGAATGACGAGGTCACATTTGAAGTGGAACAAGGAAAAAAAGGATTAAATGCTGTAAATGTTAAACTAGCTTAGTTTACTCATTATAAAACATTTAAGATTTTACATCCCGCCAATGGCGGGATTTTTTTATTAATTTTTTTTAAATATACCCTGACAGGGTTGTAGACCCTGTCAGGGTTATTATACACAAAAATTAATATAAAATATCAGGAAGATTCAATAACTTGGACATTCATTTTTAATTAAATTTTATCTAATAGAAAGAAGACTACAATGAATTATTTGTATTTAATTATTCCTGCTGTACTGTTTTTTTTAATAGGAATCAGAATCATCAGGCCTACCGAAAGAGGTTTAATAGAAAGATTGGGTAAATACAATCGTTTCGCGAACCCTGGATTTCATTGGATATTTCCAATGATCGAACATATGTATATGGTAAACATTACCGAACAAATGGTAAATGCCGATCCACAGGAAATCATCACAAACGATAACCTGAATGCCAGTGTAGATGCCCAGGTTTACTTTAAAGTAAAGGACGATGAGCAGAGTGTCAAAGGTTCACAATATAATGTCAATAACTACAAGTGGCAGATTGTAAATCTTGCCCGCACAACCTTGCGAAACATAATTGGCACCTTGACATTAAAGTCGGCCAACAGTGAACGCGGAAAAATAAACTCGGAATTACTTAAAACACTCCATCTTGAAACTGCAAGCTGGGGAATTGAAATCGTAAGGACAGAACTGAAAGAAATTGATCCGCCAAAAGATGTTCAGGAAACTATGAATAAGGTTGTTAAGGCTGAAAATGAAAAGATAGCAGCTATCGATTTTGCTTCTGCCAGAGAAACTGTCGCTGATGGTGAGAAACGAGCTAAAATTAAAGAAGCTGAAGGCTTTAAGCAATCAAAAATACTACACGCTGAAGGTGAAGCTGAAGCCATTCGTTTGGTAAATGAAGCAGCCGATAAATATTTTGTTGGCAATGCCCAATTATTGAGAAAATTAGAAGCCCTTGAAACATCCATCGGGAACAATGCTAAAATTGTAATCCCTACAGGCAGCGAACTGGTGAATATTATTGGTGAAATGGCCGGCGTTGTGCCATTAGTAAGAAAAGAAAAAGAAAAATAGTTATATTGTAAACTTTGATCTGTAAATTATAGTATCTCAGATCATAGATTAAAGAGAAGCTGATATAAATTTTCCCCTTTTAGGGGGAAATGTCCGAAGGACAAAAGGGGGTCAAAACACTCATCAGTGATCAGATCACAGATTACAGATCACAATTACTAACACTAAATAATGGCAACTAACTTCTAACCACTATCTGATCACCATGAAATCAACAAGGATACTTCTTGCACTGCTGTTGATGTATACTCTGACAAGCATCTCAGCACAAACCAAAAATATTTTGCGTCTTGAGCCATCTGGATGGTGGATAGGCATGAAGAATCCCAACCTGATGTTACTTGCTTACGGTGATAGTCTCTCATTTTACAATGCAGAAGTCAATATTCCTGGCGTTAATATAACAAATATTAAAAAGGTCGAAAACAAGAATTACCTTTTTATCTATCTGAATATTAGTGATAAGGCCAGGGCTGGTAATTATGAAATACATTTTACCAAAGCAGGTAAGGCTGATGTTATTTCCCTGTTTCAATTGTGGAACCGGGTTTACGGTTCTTCGAATCGCATAGGATTCAATGCTTCAGATGTCATTTATCTGATTATGCCCGATCGTTTTGCGAATGGCGATACGACAAACGACAATATGCCGGGAATGACTGATAAAGTGAATTGGAAAGATCCTGTTGCACGTCACGGTGGCGATATAAAGGGTATCTCTGAGCATATATCATATATTACCAGCCTTGGTGTAACGGCAATCTGGAATACCCCGCTTATGGAAAATAATCAACCGAATTTCTCCTACCATGGTTATGCTATTACTGATTTTTATAAAATTGACCCGCGTTTTGGTACGAATGAAGATTATCGCAAACTTTCCCAACAATGCCATAACTCAGGACTTAAACTAATTATGGACGTAGTTCTGAACCATTGCGGACTTAAACATTGGTGGATGAACGATTTGCCAACTGCCGACTGGGTACATACTTTTCCTGTATTTACGAGATCAAATTATAAATTAGGTACTACTGCCGATATCCACGCATCACTGTATGACCGTAACCTGGATGTTAACGGCTGGTTCGATAATTCAATGCCAGACCTGAATTATGATAATGAACTTTTACTTACCTACATGATTCAGAATAGTATTTGGTGGATTGAATATGCCGGTTTGGATGGTCTAAGGGTAGATACCTATCCCTATGTTGAAAAAGCCAGAACAGCACAATGGATTCAGGCAATCTTCGCTGAATATCCAAATTTTAATGTAGTGGGTGAAGTATGGGAGGGATCGGTTTCAAAAATTTGCTACTGGCAAAAAGACTTTCCGTCACACGACGGATATAATAGTCATTTACCTGCATTAATGGATTTTCCATTGGCTTATGCCATTCAGACTGCTTTTAATGAAAAAGATGGCTGGAATGAAGGTCTGAGTCGCCTCTATAATGTTCTGACTGATGATTATCTCTATCCAAATCCAAATGATCTGGTTGTTTTTGGAGAAAATCATGATATGGCTCGTATTTATGACTATTTAGGTAAGGATATCCGTAAATTTAAAATGGCTATGACATTTATCGCTACGGTGCGTGGCATACCTCAAATATTGTATGGAAGTGAGATACTGATGGAAGCCAATGGCAGTCATGACCATCCCCTGATCAGAAAAGATTTTCCCGGTGGCTGGCCTGGTGATACAATTAATTCGTTTACTTATGCAGGAAGAAATACTCAACAGAACGAAGCTTTTGATTACCTTGTCAAACTTCTACAGTACCGTAAAAACCACCCGGTATTGCATACCGGAACTCTGACTCATTTTATACCCGCCGATGGTATTTATGTTTATTTCAGGGAATTGAACAACCAGGCTGTTATGGTGCTGTTTAACAACAACGACAATGAATCAAGAACAATTGAAACTGCACGATATAATGAAATTCTTTCAAAATATACTACCGGAAAAGATATATTAACAGGAGTCAATATTCCGGATTTAAAAAAGATAGAAGTACCCGCAAAATCAGCTCTGGTAGTTGAATTGTCAAATTAATTAAACTAAACCCTGACAGCCTTCCTGACCGATTCGGTCAGGGAGGCTGTCAGGGTTAAATATTATTTGCTGTGTTCAGAATAAAGCGTATTTTTATAAATAATAAATTAATTTTTCAAAATATCAATTAAAATGAAAAAATCGGATCTTGCCATTGAATACTTTAAAAAAAATTATAATTGTTCTCAATCAGTCTTTACTGTATTTGGACCGGAAAATGGAATTTCCGAAGACAACTGCTTAAAAATTTCTTGTGCTTTTGGAGCAGGAATGGGTCGGCAACAATACACCTGCGGTGCAGTTACAGGTGCTTTGATGGCTATTGGTCTTAAGTGTGGAAAGGGAATTGACGGTGACAATGATAAAAAAATGATCACCTATAAAAAAACAAATGAATTCTTTTCTGAATTTAAAAAAAGACATGGCACTATCGTGTGCAAAGATTTGTTGCAAGGCTTGGTAATGAATAATCCCGAGGATGCAAAAAAAATAGAGGAATTGAGATTGTTCGAGACATCATGTCTTGGTTATGTTAAAGATGCTGTAGAAATAGCTGAATCACTTATTCTGTCTAAATAAAAAAGGCATATAAATCTCTGAAGTATGGAAAATGCTAAGCAAATCGTAAAAGAAAAGTATCGTCTGATTGCTGAGCAAAGCAAAATTCAGAATGAAACATCTTGCTGTGGGGCAGGCAATTGCGATTCGAAGGTCGATTATTCGGTCTTTAGTGAAGATTACGATAATATTGAGGGCTACCAATCTGATGCGGATTTAGGTTTAGGCTGCGGAATACCTACAGAATTTGCACAGATTCATAAAGGTGATACAGTTTTGGATTTGGGTTCGGGAGCGGGTAACGATTGTTTTATTGCACGCGCTCTGGTTGGTAAAAGTGGAAAGGTAATTGGTGTAGATATCACCGAGGCTATGATTAAAAAGGCAACCAACCATGCTGCCAAGTTAAATTATACCAACGTAGAATTTTATCTGGGAGATATCGAAAATTTGCCCCTGGAAAGCAATCTGATTGATGTTGTGATCAGTAATTGTGTACTAAATTTAGTCCCTGATAAAACCAAAGCATTCAGTGAAATTTTCAGAGTGCTGAAACCAGGAGGCCGCATTTCCGTTTCCGATGTTGTTCTGGAAGGTTTTTTACCTGAAAAAATTGCGAAAGCTACCGAAATGTATGCCGGATGCGTATCAGGGGCCATGCAAAAAGATGAGTACCTGAAAACGATCCATCGCAATGGACTTGTTAATGTGAAAGTTGAAAAAGAAAAAATTATCAATGTTCCGGATGAGATACTTTTGAACCATTTGAATAGTAGCGAGATAGAACAATTTAATACTTCCGGAATAGCCATATGCAGTATAACTGTTTATGCGGAAAAACCGGTTTCAGAAGCATAATCTATAATATAACCCTGATAATCCTGGCTTACTGAAATCGCAAGTTTGAATATATTTAGAGCACTCGGTAAAATCGTTTGCTAATTATTATATAAGGTTGATGATATTTTTTTTTACGACTATTGTAAATAATCAATGGTTTTTCAATTTACAAACATTTCAGTTTGATCTTTATGCTCTGTACAAATTTAAGATACTAGTAAATCCCGACTGAAAATTCTTAAACGATTTTCGCATATTGAAGATTTAAATACGCAATTTACATCAACTCTCCCCCCCGGTTCAGATAAATTTGTTTTCGAATTGTTACTCCTTGAAAATGACTTGGAATAATTCGAAAAAATAATTACAATTAATTAATTTATCTTATCCTATGGTCATTGGTATTGATTTAGGCGGAACAAACATCCGTGCAGGAATCATTGATAATAGTATAATTATCCGGCAAAATAATGCAGTCCTGAAAAACAAGGATTCTTTGTCTGATACCATTTCTCAATTCTTAGACATCATTTCACCCTTAATTAATAATTCCATCCAGGGAATCGGAGTTGGCGTACCTTCTGTTGTTGATATTGAGAATGGAGTTGTTTTTGATGTAATGAATATACCTTCCTGGAAGAAAGTACCACTGAGAGATATACTGCAAAAAGAATTTAAGGTTCCTGTTCATATTAATAACGATGTCAATTGCTTTATTCTGGGGGAACATAAATACGGATACGCAAAACCTTTTAAATCAGTGGTCGGTCTGGCTATGGGTACCGGAATGGGAATGGGAATCATTATTAACAACAAACTATACATGGGCAATAATTGTGGGGCTGGTGAAATTGGATTGTTGCCATACCTGGATTTCAATTTTGAATATTACTGCAGTAGTAATTTTTTTGAGATAATTCATAAAACGTCTGCTCTTAGAGCCCATCAAGAAGCTACAGAAGGAAATGCAAAAGCAAAACGGTTGTGGAATGAATTTGGTGCCCATATTGGAAATGCCATCAAAGCTATAATTTATACTTATGATCCGGAAGCTATAATCCTGGGAGGATCCATAGCAAAGGCTTTCAATTTTTATTCTGACGCAATGTGGAAAACTTTGGATAATTTCTCCTATCCCGAATCTCTAAAACGACTTAAAATTATACAATCAGACGATGATACTATACCATTGCTGGGCGCTGCTTCCCTGGTAGAATAATCATTAATAAATTCAGTGTGAATATTAAAAGTAACCCATATAAAAAATACGCTCTTATCCATGAGATGTTCGATACAGTGCGAATTATACGGGAATTTAAGACCTCAGCTATCGGACAAATTTTCACCGTGATTAAAGGAGATTCAAAATTAATACTGACCGGTGAAGGAAGCAGCCGGATATTTCCGGCGAATAACATGCGTCATCATCAAATGGCTTTAGGAAATGGTCCACAAATTTTTCTGGAAAGCAGTACTCAATTACTCACTTATCCTTTGGAAGAATACATTGTTATTGGCGCTTCCAATTCGGGAAAAACAAAAGAAATTATCGAGTTGTTTGACTACTTAGTTTCTTGCAACCACCCCAATCTTTATGCTGTTACCTGTTACAGAGATACGCCCCTACAACGTTTGGCGAAACAAACAATAATTTTAGAGCATTGTAATGAGATTGCCGTGGCGGCTACTAAAAGTGTTGTGGCCGAAGCTTTGGTCTATGAAAGTATTTTAATGTCACTCAAAAAATATAATTTTCGAAATGACGAACTCGCTGATAAATTTCAGAATATACTTAACAGTCGAATTAACAAGGCTATTACAAAAGCTCTTTTAAATGCTGCTACTGTTTATTTTGTGGGTAATAACAACGGAGTAGCTGAAGAACTAACTCTAAAAACTAATGAAATTCTCAGAAAAAAATCGGCTTATCTGCCGGGTACATACCTCCTTCATGGAATTGAAGAAGTTATAAATTCTAATGATGTACTGGTTATTGTGGATCCATTGGAATCAGAGTTTGAGAAAATCATTGATATATATCAAAAGAAGATAGGAGCTACTATAATTGCCTTGGAAAGTTTCAACTGCCCATTTTTGACTTGCACTTTGCCAAGACACAATTTCTTTGAAGATGGTTATTTAAAATTATCTGCCGGTTGGAATTTACTCGCAGAAACAGGTATTATGATGGGAATAGACATTGATAAACCAGAACGTGCCCGGAAAATCGGAAATGAATTCTATCTGGCACACTAAAGTTGAAGAATTGTATTAAAAACTAATTTTATATAACATTGAATTGCCATTTATAAATACAGCCTTGATGAAAACGCAAATTGTATTCAACCCCGGAATAATGACCGTTCTCATACTGTCACTTATATCCTGTTCTGTCAATAAAAAGGAATTATCACAAAAAATTATTTTAAGTGACCATTGGATGCTACAGCAATCATCCAAAACAAAAGAGACAGGTTCAATTCTCTCTACTGATAAATCAGAAATTACGGGTTGGTATTCTGCATCGGTTCCCTCTACAGTAATGGGGATTCTCAGTCGGAATGAAAATTATAAAAATATTTTCATGGGTGAAAATCTTAAGAAGGTTGATAAATCACAATTTGATTCTTCATGGTGGTATAGAAAAGAATTTATAATCCCTGACCTTGGGAAAGATCAGCATGTTATGCTTTGTTTCGATGGTATTAGTTATTATGCGAATATCTGGTTAAATGGCAGGATCATAGCATCGAAAGATAGTATATTCGGAACCTTTAGAAGGTTTCAATTTGATGTGACAGATCTTGTAATCAAAAACAATAATATATTGGCTGTTGAAATATTCAAACAGCATCCCGGCGATTTCGGATTGGGATTTGTAGATTGGAATCCTCGTCCGCCTGACGAAAACATGGGTATCTGGCGTGAAGTATATCTTCATATTTCAGGAGAAGTTGGGCTTAACAATACATATGTTCAAACAAAAGTAAACCTTGAAAACTTAAAAGAAGCCTGGCTATCCATCTCAACCGAAATTAAAAACTATTCCTCTGAAACTGTCACAGGTAAGCTTAAGGGAAAAATTGAAAATAAAGAATTTGAATACCCGGTGCAATTATCTCCCGGCGAACACAAATTGGTAACAATTACAGCCGATAATTTCTCCTGTTTACATTTTATAAACCCTAGGCTATGGTGGTGTAATAACCTGGGAGTACCAAATCTTTACAAGCTGAATCTCAGCTTTGTCACTGAAAATGCAATAACCGATAATTCGGATATAACTTTCGGTATCCGCGATGTTCAAAGCTATTTCAATAAACAGGGCTATAAAGGCTTTAAACTAAATGGAAAGGAAGTACTCATAAAAGGTGCCGGATGGACCGATGACTTGTTTCTTCGGGATACAAAAGAAAGTAACGAGATACAGGTTCAATATGCTAAACACATGAATCTTAATGCCATTCGGTTTGAAGGTATTTGGGGTAACAGCCAGAATATATATGATTTATGTGATAAATATGGCATTCTGGCAATAGTAGGCTGGAGCTGTCAATGGGAATGGAATGAATATCTGGGCAAAGAATGTAATGATTTCGGTGGAATCCAAACTGCCACAGATTTTAATCTGGTTTACCAATATACCGAAGATCAAATTAAATGGTTAAGGAACCATCCCAGTATTCTGGTATGGATGATTGGAAGTGATAAATTTCCAAAACCGGAATTCGAAAAGAAATTTAAATTACTGGTAGATAGTATTGATGACCGTCCATACCAGTCATCAGCCGGAACGAAGGTTAGCACTATTAGTGGCCCGACAGGTGTTAAAATGAATGGACCTTATGAATATGTCGGCCCCAATTACTGGTACATCGACTCAGTAAATGGTGGCGCTTTTGGATTTAATACTGAAACAGGTCCCGGTCCGCAAATACCTGTAATTGAATCCATCAAAAAAATGATTCCGGATGATAAACTCTGGCCAATAAGTGATGCCTGGAACAACCATTGTACTGCTGGTAAAGAATTCTTTAATAATTTAAACATATACAATGAAGCCCTGAAAAACAGGTATGGCCCTGCAAATGATCTGAATGATTATCTTTTGAAATCGAATGTTATGAGCTATGAAGCAATGAGAGCTATGTTTGAAGCCTTCAGAACAAATATTCCCAATACAACTGGTATTATCCAATGGATGCTAAACTCCGCGTGGCCGTCGATGTATTGGCATCTATACGATTATAACTTATTGCCAACTTCGGCTTATTATGCCGCCCGCAAAGCAAATTCCCCCGTTCAACTGATATACAATTACGGCAATCAAGGCGTTTATGCAGTAAATGAAACTTTAACCGAATGCAAAAAATTAAAGGCAACGATTCAGGTTTTCGACTTCAATTCAAACAGGATCACATCGAATGAAGTTAATTTTAAAATAGGCGAAAACTCCTCCAAAAAAATTAGCGAAATAAAGAAATTCAGAAACAATGCCTTTTTGGCAATTTCGCTATTCGATGCTCAAAATCGCCTGATTACTGATAATTTTTATTGGCTTTCAGATAAGCAGGATGAATATGCATGGGACAAGACAAACTGGGCATTCACACCAATGAAAGAATACGCCGATTTCAAGGCATTGAATACGTTACCTTCAGCTGAAATTGACTTATCTACTCACCTATCCCATCAGGGAGAAAATATTATTGTTCATGTGAAGTTGAAAAATGTATCGGATAAAATTGCCTTCTTTATAAATTTGACATTGAAAAATGATTCCGGAAATACTATTTTCCCGGTATTTTGGGACGATAACTATATTAACTTATTGCCTGGTGAAACCAAAAATATCAACTGTGATGTTCCAAAAAATATTTCCAGTATTAATAAAATAGAACTAATTGTATCTGGCTGGAATATGAAGAGTCAGAATTTAACACTGCAATAATATATTTAGTGATATGGTGATTTAGTGATTTAGTGATTTTTTGATAAAAGGCTTTGATGAAAACAAATTTGTAATAATTTTCCGCTATGAAGACCAACATCCTGATTGTCTCGTTAATATTTCTTATTTTTTTCGTCATCTCTTTTCTCACAAATATTCTGGGCCCTATTATACCTGACATTATAAATAGTTTTAAACTCAGTTTGGGCATGGCCGGTTTTCTGCCATTTTCTTTTTTCGTAGCTTATGGTGTAACATCGATACCTGCCGGAGTATTCATTGAAAAGTATAGTGAAAAAGTTATTATTCTCTATTCTTTTGTGCTTGCTCTTATCGGTGCCTTGATATTTGCTTTGTTTCCGGGATATGCAATTGCGCTCCTTTCTCTATTCTTAATCGGAATAGGTATGGCGATGTTACAGGTGGCTATCAATCCTTTGTTACGTCAGGCCGGCGGTGAGGCAAATTTTGCTTTTAACTCGGTAATGGCCCAGCTTGTTTTTGGAGCAGCATCTTTTTTAAGTCCCCAGATGTATAGTTATCTGGTACAGAATGTCCATACCGACAAAAGTACTGTACTATTGCGAATACTAAATCATCTGGTTCCCCTAAAACTTGAATGGGTATCAGTTTATTGGATCTTTACGATTGTCGCCTTAATAATGGTTGTAATCATTTGGTTTATCCAGTTTCCGAAAGTAATTCTAAACGACGATGAAAAAATTGAAACCGGCTATGCATTCAGGGAACTCATGAAAAACAAGAAAGTAATCCTGTTTTTTATCGGCATTTTTGCTTATGTTTCAACCGAGCAGGGTATTGCAGATTGGTCTTCGAAATTCTTGCAAACCTATCACAACATAAATCCTGCCACGACCGGAGCCAATGTAATTTCATATTTTTGGGGACTGCTTACAGTGGGATGCATTTTGGGATTGGTGCTGTTAAAGCTATTTGACAGTCGTGCCATACTGATTGCATTTACCAGTGGAGCTATTATTTCATTAACCTTTGCATTATTTGGCAGTGCTGAGATAGCGATTTATGCTTTTCCAATAACCGGATTTTTTGCATCGGTGATGTGGTCTGTTATCTTTTCTTTGGCATTAAATTCTGTAGCATCGCATCATGGGACATTTTCCGGCATTCTTTGTACGGGTATAATAGGCGGTGCTATTGGTCCGCTTATTATCGGCGGTCTCGGAGAATTTATAGGCCTTCGTTATGGAATGCTTTTTTTATACCTTACCCTAGGATATATTTTTAGTATAGGTATTTGGTCAAAGCCCCTGGTTAATAATTCAACCATTTTAAATCGAAAAAAAGAACCGAATAAAGCGAATTAATTCAATCATTCCGATGTATAAAATTATCCTGTTAATCGATTTTTCAGAAGAATATAGTAAAAGTCTGCTGCGGGGTATAACCAAGTATTCAAAGGAGAATGGTCCCTGGGTATTTTGCAGAATGCCCACTTTTTACAGAGAATCCTATGGAATTGATGGAATTCTTAAATGGGCAAAGGAATGGGGTGCAGACGGAATAATTGGCCAACTCTACAATGATCCTGATATCCAAAAGATTATTGAGGCCGGAATTCCATTGATAGCTGAAGATTTTAAAGAACGTTTTTCAAATATTCCAAACATTACAGGAGCATACAATGAAACCGGCAAAATGGGTGCTGAATATTTTTTAAAAAAAGGTTTCAAAAATTTTGCATTCTACGGATTTAAAAACATAGTATGGTCGAGGGAAAGGTCTGATGGTTTTGAAAACAGAGTTAAGGAAAGTGGTTACGAAGTACATTATTTTGAACATAAAAAATCACGCTCTCGCGAATTATGGTATTACAAGCCATCTTCATTAAGTCAATGGCTGAAATCATTACCCAAGCCCATTGCCTTGATGGCCTGCGACGACAATCAGGGTCAACATATCACCGAAGCATGCAAACAAATAGGCATACGTATACCCGAAGAGGTTGCTGTTTTGGGCGTCGATAATGATGAAACAATCTGCAATTTGTCAGACCCACCCCTCTCTTCCATTGAACTTGATTCGGAAAAGGGTGGTTACGAAGCAGCAAAACTTATGGACCTTATGATCTCCAAAAAGATACAAGAGTTTCAGGATATCCTAGTCAAACCTACCCACATCATTACCAGACAATCAACAGACATTTATGCAACCAGCGACTCTTATATTTCTTCAACGCTGAAATACATTCACCAGAATATTGATAAAAACTTAAAAGTTGATAATGTTTTAAAACAAATTCCGCTATCAAGAAGAGCGCTTGAGAAACGATTTCAGCTTATCACAGGCTTCCCGGTCTATAAATATATCTATAATTTGCGTATTGAGAAGTTTGCTCAGAAACTGCTTGAAACAAACAATACTATTTTTGAAATCGCCCTGGAAACGGGTTTTAGTGATGGGAAAAATGTGTCCCGTCAGTTTAGGCAGATTAAAGGCTGCACTCCCATCGAGTACCGCAAGAAATATTTGATTAAGTAGCTCTTATGATTTAGCTATTTACGTATATTGAGGAATTTAATACGCAATTTACTACGCATTTCCCTTTTCCAGCAAATAAATTTGGTTGAAATCTTCGGATGGTGAAAGCCCTTAGATAAAGTGCGTATATAGTTATATTCTGCTGTTTTTATTAGTCCCTGATATAACCCAAACTTAACATTATGAAAAAAAATCTATTCCTGAATTTAAAAAGAATAAACGGGAGAAATCGATTTCATTGGTTGATTATTATGATATTGATTTTCCCCGCGACGGGTATTTTTGCACAAAATATTGTGGTTAAAGGCTCCGTGAAAAGTACCGATGGAATCTTACTTCCGGGTGTAAATATAATGGTTAAAAATACTTCGATCGGAACTACCACAGATTTGCAAGGAAATTATTCTATTGCTACACCATCCGACGGAGCTTTGGTGTTTTCATTTATTGGTTACGAAACTCAGGAAATATCCATAAATGGATCTACTGTTGTGGATGTTCAAATGAATGAATCGACCGGACTTATCAATGAAGTTGTTGTAGTTGGTTATGGTGCACAATCGAAAAGTGATTTAACTGGGGCAGTGGTCTCTATGAAAGCATCCGACCTGGAAAAGTCTACTGTTGCGACAACCGACCAGGCTTTGCAAGGACGCGTTGCAGGCGTAACCGTGACAACGAATTCCGGTTCCCCTGGAACACCTTTGCAAATAAGAGTGAGAGGCGTTGGAACTATCAACGATTCGGATCCTTTATATGTCGTCGATGGTTTCCCAATGAATGATGTAGGTTTTTTAAATCCTTCTGATATTGCCTCAATTGAAATACTTAAAGATGCTTCAGCAACAGCTATATATGGTTCCCGTGGTGCAAATGGAGTTATCATTATCACTACTAAAAATGGGAAAATAGGTCAGATTCCTGTTATTACTTTTGATTCATATTTCGGTGTTTCGGAAATGTGGAAAAAGCCAGAATTGCTCAATGCTTCCCAATGGGCTCAAATGCGTATCGAAGCTGAAAGAAACGGTGGTACACCAATAGATTCAGCCCTTTTAGATTACAGTAGCTTTGGAAATGGTACCGATTGGGTTAAAGAAGTTACGCGTAAAGCCTCAACACATAACATAAACCTGACTGTATCCGGCGGAAGTGAAAAATTTACCTATTTTCTAAGTGCAAATAATTATTTAGAAGAAGGTATTGTTAAGAAAACAGATTTTGACAGAACAACCATCCGGTTAAATACCTCCGTAAAGGCAAAAAAATGGCTGAATATTGGAGAAAACTTGACATTGGAGTATTCCAAAAATCATAAAATAAACGAGGCGGACGAATGGAGTGCAGTTCTTATCCAGGCAGTAACGAGCGACCCTGTAACCCCTGTAAAGCGGTCAAACGGATTCTATTCAGCTTCCGAATTTGTTCAAATGACAAACCCCGTTGCACATCTCGAGTATACAAACACGGAAAATATTACTACCAGAATGATTGGTAACGTATTTGGAGAAATTAATTTCTGCAAGTCCCTCGCATTTAAATCAAATATGGGGATTAATTACAGCAATGATGTTGTCAATGATTTTCTTCCTACATATCAACTTTATTATGCCGATTTATCGGTTAATTCATCGGTAAGCAATTATGTAAGTAATATCTATCGTCAATCAATTGAAAACAAAGCATGGAACTGGTCAAATTATTTTACATATACGCATCAGTTCAGTAAACATAATGTATCATTAATGGCTGGAGTTGAAGCTTCTCAGGATTATAGCGATCCGTTTGACGGACGAAAAACAAATTTGGTCGGTGAAACAACCGCCTTGAGAAACTTTGACAATGCATTGGATCCAAATGCAGTTGTCACAGGTTCACCTACCGATAAAAGAATATCGTCTTATTTCGGTCGCCTCAATTATGATTACTTTGACAAATATTTGTTTACAATGAACATACGTAGAGACGGTTCCACTTCATTTGGCTCCGAAATGCGTTACGGTACATTTCCGTCATTTTCAGCAGGATGGAAAATAAACAAAGAAAATTTCATGTCAAATATTCAATTTATAAGTAATCTAAAAATCAGGGCAGGCTGGGGACAAATTGGAAATGACAAAATTCCACAATATGGTTATTATAACCGTGGTTTTGCAGGCAGCAAATATGTTTTTAATGATCAGATAAATAATGGGGTCTACTTCCCCGGCATTGAAAACGAAAAATTACATTGGGAGACTACCACAACAACAAATCTGGGTTTGGATCTCGGACTATTCAAAAACAAATTTACAATGTCTGCCGAATATTATATAAAGAACACAGAGGATATGCTGGTTGATGTGCCGGTTCCTTATCACACAGGGATACAAACAACTCCTTTCCAGAATATTGGAACAATGCAAAATAAGGGTTTCGAATTGGAAATTAATTTTAAGGATGTAATAGGTGATTTTTCATATGAAATCGGTGGAAATTTCGCGACATTTTTAAATGAAGTCACGAGCCTGGGTGAACAATCTCAAATACAAACCGCTCCATTGCGAAATGGCGGTGATGTCTCAATGACCCAGGTGGGCCATCCCATTGCTCAATTCTGGGGTTATAAAACCAACGGATTGTTCCAAACTACAGAAGATGTCCAGAATTGGACAGATAATTCAGGGAATATGTTGCAACCCGATGCCCAACCCGGCGATATTCGATATGCTAAGAACGATACTGGCGGACTCTATCTGGGTATTATTGGTAATCCTTTACCAAAATTCACGTATGGATTTAACGGACAGTTCAATTATAAAAGCTTTGACCTATATTTCCTGTTTCAGGGAGTTTATGGCAACGATGTTTTTGATGGAACAATGGTGTATACCGATCGTCCTGATGTTGCTACCAATCTTAGCAGTCGTATGCTCGACCGATGGACTGAGCCATATTCGACGAATGACGCGCATAACCCAAGACTTAGTACGTCTAATGCAAGCAACATATTGTTTTCTGACAGGTACGTTGAAAAAGGCTCATATCTTAGATTAAAGAACATTCAACTAGGATATACAATTCCTCAAAAATTAAGTCAGTCCCTGAAAATCCAGAAATTAAGGATATATATTGGAGCTATTAATTTATTGACCTTTACCAGGTATAAAGGATTCGATCCTGAGATAGGAACTGGATATTACGGGTCGCTCGACTTAGGAATTGACAGGGCTACTTATCCGCAAGCCAGAACATATTTAGCTGGACTAAATCTAACCTTTTAACCTCTTAACATTTGATATTATGAAAAATAAATATATTATAATTTCAATGATTGCAATAGTCTTTATCTTAAGCTCTTGCACGAAAAAATTTTTGGATACTCAGTCACCTCAAATAGCCGAAAACGAATACTTTACATCGGAAGAAGAAGTAAATTACACATTGACAGCCTGTTATACAATTCTTAGCTGGGAAGATGGTACAAGCTATTTTCAATATTGGGTTGGTGACGTATTGGGACATGATGCTTATAAAGGTGGTGAAGGAGCCGGCGATCAGCAATGGATGGAACCTTTGATAGTATTCGATTACAGTGCCGAAGCTTATTCTGCCGAACTGGAACTACCTTATAAAAATTATTATGTTGCGATCAACCGATGCAACCGGGTAATTGACAGAGTACAACCTCTATCATCGGATATAATCAGTGCTGAAAAGAAAAAACAGGTAATAGGAGAAGCCAGGTTTTTAAGGGGAGTTTACTATTTCGAACTGGTTAAAATGTTTGGTTCAGTTCCATTGGTAAAGCATGTTCTTACTCAGGAGCAGTTTCAAGTGCCGAAAGCCACTGTTTCTGACCTTTATGCACAAATGGACAGCGATTTCAGGTTCGCAAATGAAAATCTTCTTCCCAAAAGTGAACAGGAGGAAATGGGTAGAGCAACAAAGGGTTCAGCTCAGGCGTATTTAAGCAAAATCAACCTTTACCAGGATAAATGGCCGGAAGCTGAAGCATGGGCAGATTCGGTAATTCTTTCGGATGAATATTCGTTGGAAGATAATTATTCTGACAACTGGTCTCTAAGTAATGAAAACGGAATAGAATCGGTGTTTGAAATTCAATTTACCAAAACAAACAACAGCAGCTTATGGGGCGATGATAACCAGGGAGAAATGTTCTCGATTTTTACCCGCAGTCGAAATAACAATGACGGTTGGGGCTTTTGTTGTCCAACACAGGATTTTGTCAGCCAATTCGAAACCGGTGATATCCGCTTGCATGCCACCGTTATATTTGATGGAGATACACTTTGGAAAGGAAGTCATGATGAGATGATTGCCGATAATCAGTTCTCGACATGCCTCGACCGGTATATGTCAAAAAAATACCAATTACCATTGAGCCAACAAGGTGACCAGAGCGATGATCCGCTTAACTGGAAAGTAATCAGATATGCTGAAGTTCTGTTATGGCGTGCTGAAGCTGCTGCCCATAATGGCGACGACTGGCAAACATATATTAACCTTGTGCGGACAAGAGCCCATTTGCCAAATACAACAGAGACAGATGGTTTGAAGGCTGTTTACCACGAACGTGAAGTTGAGCTGGGAATGGAAGGACATCGCCTGTGGGACATTATTCGCCAGGGAAGAGGTGATGAATTGCTCGGAAAATACGGCTATGTGGAAGCTAACAATCATTATTTCCCAATTCCTGCTTCCCAGAATTTTTCTAAATGATAAATTGTATTATAGTTAAATCCAGATAACTAATTACTGCATACCACAGCTAATTTTGGAACCTCAATTATCCCCACTCCTCCCCGCATATTCATGTTGGGAGGAGAAAGTGGTGAGGTCCAAGGTAAGGATTTAAATTTCTTATTGTATCTTTTTAAATCTCTTCAATGCCTTGCTGTAGTTGGATTTCTTTGTATATTCTATAACGTCCAGAATAATATTTAACTGATTCTTATCCGTAGTTTGATTTTGCAGGATATATAATTCACGCATTGCATCCGATTCTGATTTCATTTCGAGATACAAACCGATCAGCTTAATTCGACTGGATTTGTCGAAGTTATTAACGATTAGGGCAGACTTTAAAGAGTCAATTTGTAGGTTCCGACCTGTTTCTTGTATTGAACTTACTCCTCTTATTCTAATTTCCGGATTTGCGCTTGAAGGTATTGTGTTATCTGTAACTTCAACTCCTGCAGTCTTTCCTTGTAGTGTTCGATCAACTTTTTTTGATTTTCTTTTATTACTCTCCTCTGATGAAGCTTTTGAAATTGCACCTGTAACCTCCATTTTTTTCTGTGTACCATAGCCAATTACAACCACTTCATCAAGTGTACTTATATTGGTTGTCAGTTTAATATCAATATTCTTTCGGGATTCAACCGGTACTTCTTCAGCCAGATAACCAACATACGAATAACAAAGAGTTCCATTGCTGTCTGGTACTTCCAATGAATATTTCCCGTCTAAATCTGTTACTGTACCTCTGTTTGTACCCTTTATTTGTACAGTTGCACCTGGCAAAGGAGAGCCATCTTCTGCCAAAATTTTACCGGATACTGTTTTAATCCCTGTTATGACATTCCTCTCTGATGATGATTTCGGTTGTTGGTTAATCCCTGGACTGATTTCTACAGCTTTTTTTGATTCTTCGGTTGTCTGATTCTGACTTTCAATTTTCCCTTGATCCTCTTTCAACTCCGGAGCTTTTTCTTCCGAAATAATTGCGGCTGAAGAACTTGCAATTTCCATGTTTTCCATTGTCCTTTTTTCAGACTTTGTCTTTTCAGAATTCTTCGATTTTGAAATACTTCCCGAAAGTTCATTAGTTTCTGCAATTCTTTTTTCAGCAAGCTCGGCCAAGGTATCAGGACCGGGAGTTAAGTTTAAATTTATTTTCTCAGCTTTCTGTGCTAATTGTGTTGGTTGATTCTGATTTATGAAGTACAACAATATTCCCGAACTGATAAGTAACAATATGGACGCAGCAATTGACAGTTTCTGGTAAAAATAAGGACCCAATGTTTTTCTTTTTTTGTCTTGAAGAAATTTCTCCAACCGACTCCTGATATCATTTTCAGCTTTAAGTATTTTATCGGAATTATCAACAATAGAAATGCCTTCCAGTAAATCGCTGCAAATCTCACAACCCGTCAGATGATGCTCCATCCTAAACCGTTGCTCCGCTGGCAATTTGCCTTCATGGTACAACGTCAACTCCTCAATTGTGTGACAGTCGTTATGTTTAAAAATATGTTGCCACTTTTCTTTCACAGCATTTACATATTTAAAAATAAAATTGAAAATACCAGGAGTAAAAATTCACCATTCACAATCAGGTAATTTTTAAGATTCCGTTTGCCGTTCTGAATATGACTTTTTACCTGGTTCATAGAAAATCCTGTAATTTCAGTAACCTCTTTATAACTCTTTTCCTGAATGTAAAACAACTCAATACACTGTTTTTGATCTTCATCCAGAGCTTTTATTGCTTTTTCAAGTTGCTCCAGTTTTACTTCATGGTTGTCAATATCATTAGGATGCAATTCATAACCTGTTTCCATATTTTTCAACGGATCATTTTTGCCTTCCAATGGCAAAATTACCACTTGCTTATAAGCTCTGAGATGCATAAAACAGTTATTTCGGGCCACAGTATGCAACCAACTTTTAAAATTCTTTATTTCAAATCGAAGTAAATCATTGGATAGTTTCTCAAATACTTGCATAGCCATATCTTTCGACAAATCTTCATCCTTCAGATACTTCATACTTATTAGAAAGACAAAGCGAATATATCTCTCAAAAAGCTCGCCGAGGTATAGATTGTTCTTATCCCCTTTATACTTTTCAATCAGTTCTTCGTCTGAAAAAGCCTTTATGTCCTTCTTTCTAAACACTTTCTAAAAATTCTTTAGATGCTTTTGTGGAATTTTAAAAGATCCGGCATCCTATGATAAAAACACACCCGTAAAAATTATTCGAAATATAAATAGTATCTCACTAAAACTTAAATGTATGAAAACCTTAAAACGTGAACAAACAGTAAGCTTTACTTTCTTTAAAGTTTTAGCTCTATTTCTGGCTATTTTTTCCTTTTCAAATTCTTTTGCAAGCCTAGTTATTACAGGAAAAGTTACTGCCGAAGATGGCACTCCTCTTCCCGGAGTTACAGTGTTAATAAAAGGAACTTCGAAGGGAACGACAACAGATCTTAATGGAAAATATTCTATTGAAGTTCCTGATAAAAGTGCAATACTTATATTTTCCTTTATCGGCTATCTCTCCCAGGAAATTGGTGCTGGTTCAAATAATACAATTAATATCAAATTAGCAGCCGATATAACCGCCTTAGACGAAGTAGTTGTGGTTGGTTACGGCACACAGAAAAAATGCGAATTAACAGGTTCAATAAGCAGTATACCGGCATCATCCGGAAACAGGCGATCTAAAAAAAACGGTGCCCGCTATTCTATGAATAACCCAGTTCCAGCATCCTACAATAATCCAGTATATTTGGATCCCAGCAACGAAAGTTACAATGCAATCAATGAAAATGGATTTAGCAATGCCAAATCCAATCCTTTATCTACTTTTTCGATTGATGTAGACCGCGCATCCTATTCAAATGTAAAACGCTTTTTAAATGAGGGGCAAAAACCACCGGCCGATGCAATAAGAGTGGAAGAAATGATCAACTATTTTGAATACGATTACCCGCAACCGGTTGACGAACATCCCTTTTCAATTACTACTGAATATTCGGATTGTCCATGGCAAAAAGGGTATAAACTGCTTCACATTGGACTGCAGGGTAAAAAGATTGCAACAGAAAACCTTCCGCCAAGCAACCTGGTATTCTTAATTGATGTTTCGGGTTCTATGGATGAACCAAATAAACTACCCTTATTGAAATCAGCCTTTAAACTCCTGGTAAACAATTTAAGGGATAAGGACAGGGTAGCCATCGTAGTATATGCAGGCGCAGCCGGACTAGTACTTCCTTCCACTTGCGGTGATGACAAAACCACTATTCTGAATGCTCTTGAGCAATTGCAGGCAGGCGGCTCCACTGCAGGTGCTGAAGGATTGAAACTGGCATATGAGGTGGCCGCAAAACATTTTATAGATGGAGGAAACAACCGTGTGATCCTTGCTACTGATGGCGATTTTAATGTAGGAATTTCGAGTGATAACGATCTGGAACACATGATCGTCGATAAACGGAAAAGCGGAATATTTCTTACCTGTCTGGGTGTTGGCATGGGCAACTACAAGGATTCAAAACTTGAAACGCTGGCAGATAAGGGCAATGGTAATTATGCATATATAAATGACATCCAGGAAGCGACTAAAGTTTTTGTGAACGAATTTGGCGGAACCCTCTTCACCATTGCAAAAGATGTAAAAATTCAGATTGAGTTCAATCCTGCCAAAGTACAGTCTTACAGACTAGTGGGTTATGAAAACAGGATGCTGAATGCCGAAGATTTTAAAGATGATGCTAAAGATGCAGGCGAACTGGGAGCCGGGCATACCGTCACTGCTATTTATGAGATAATACCTGTGGGTGTTAAAACCAACTTCAATAGAAATGTCGATGAACTAAAATACCAAAAGGCTCTTACTAACAATTTGGATGATGCTGGCAATGAAATAGCAACCGTAAAGTTTCGATATAAAAAACCAGATGGGGAAAAGAGTATAGAAATGGCACATCCTGTATTGGATAACCAGGTAGATATTTCCCAGACATCCAATAATTTTAAGTTTTCAGCATCTGTGGCAATGTTTGGAATGCTCTTGCGCAATTCGGAATACAAAGGGAATTGTACCCTTAAAGATGTTGTTGAGCTCGCCAATGAATCCAGAGGGATTGATAAAGATGGTTATAGGGCCGAATTCATTCGTCTTGTTAAAACGGCCGAAAATGGGGCTTTCGATCTCAGTGAGAAATAAAATATGTCTTTTAGATTCTGTAGTTAAGCCCAATATCTGAAGAGATCGTTAGTCGAAAGTCCAATGTTAAAGCTCCTTGCAAACAAATGCAGGGGGTTTTTAATTGGATGTATCTATCCCATATTTACTTTAGCCTTCCGTCTTCAGTCTTCGGTCTTCCGACTTCTGCAACCCCCTTTGTCCTTCGGACGTTTCCGCCTAAAAGGAGAAAAGTATAAATCAGCTTTATTGTCTTTCATTGCTCATAGCAATTTTTTTCTTCTATCTTTTGTCTTCCGTCTTCCACAATTAGAAACCAAAAACAGAAAATTGATTTTTTTAGAATTATTTTGAAACTCCGGATCTTTTTTAAACCATCATAAAAGTCGGTTGTATTATCTTTATGCGAAAATAGATTCATGAATATTCATATAAAGAATAACATTTGGTGGGTTGGTAAAACCGATTGGGAATTGCGAAAATTTCATGGGAATGAGTATTCTACAAATCGCGGTACAACTTATAATTCATATTTATTAAAAGAGGAGAAGACTGTTTTGATCGATACGGTTTGGAAGCCATTTGCAAAAGAATTCGTGGATAACCTTGCCATGGAGACCGATCTGAAAAAGATAGATTATATAGTTGCCAATCACGGTGAAGTTGATCACAGCGGCGCTTTGCCGGAATTACTGGAGCTTATCCCGGAAACTCCAATATATTGTACTGAACATGCTATTCGATCTCTAAAGGGACAATACCATAAAAACTGGAATTTTAAGCCTGTCAAAACGGGTGACAGGATAAACCTCGGATCAAAGGAAATCATATTTATCCAGGCAGCAATGATCCATTGGCCCGATAGTATGTTTTGTTACCTCACCGAAGATAATGTACTATTCAGCAATGACGCATTTGGGCAGCATTATTGTTCTGAATTTCTTTTTAACGATCTTGTGAACCAGGATGAACTCAACCAGGAAGCAATAAAATATTATGCCAACATCCTCACGCCATACAGCAACATGGTCGATAAGAAAATTAATGAAATTACCAGCCTTGGGCTTCCAATAGATATGATTTGTACCAGTCATGGCTCAATATGGCGTGACAATCCGGGACAAATTCTCCAAAAATATTCTGAGTGGGCAAAAAATTACAAGGAAAATCAAATCACAATCCTGTATGATACGATGTGGAACGGAACTCGCAATATGGCTGATAATATTGCCAAGGGAATCCGGCTGGCCGATGAGAATGTAAATGTCAAAATATTTAATACCGCCAATACAGATAAAAATGATATTGTCACAGAAGTTTTTAAATCAAAAGCTATTCTGGTGGGTTCTCCAACCATTAACAAAGGTATGTTATACTCGATTGCAGGCATCCTGGAAGTAATCAGGGGAATGGGATTTAAAAACAAAAAAGCTGCAGCTTTTGGATGCTATGGCTGGCATGCTGAATGTATACAGGCAATTGATGAGGGACTTAAAGAAGCTGGATTTGATCTGATTGCTGAAGGTTTGAAAATTAACTGGAATCCCGATGAAAAAGGTGTTCAAACCTGTGTTGACTTTGGAAAGTCTTTTGCTGAAAAAGTAAAATGAACCGGAGAATACTATTTTCCGGCCTTGCTTTAAAAATATTATTATTGCGAATTATAAGTTAAATTGAGCAAATTTTATTTAACCGCAAAGGCCGCAAAGAGAATTACGCAAAGCACGCAAAGTCATTTAATTTAACTTATTTGAGTGAATAGAATTGCAGATTTCTTAAAAGCCTTTGCATAAAACGTTTCATCATTGAGTCAGTACTTTTTTATAGGAGATTATATTAATTAAAACTTTTCTTAGCGTTCTTTGCGCCTACTTTGAGTGCTTTGCGGTTTATCTTTTTTTTAACTCTTAATTCGTATTATTAATATCCAGATAGTCGAATAAAATAAGACCTGTCTGCAAAATCTCTTCGGCAAACAGGTCGTATTCCAATAAATAAACGTATTGCTTAGGAATAATTATTTCTGAAGTGCAAATTCAAGGTTTAAAACAATATTTACATCCGGACTAACAACTGCTCCACCTGCTTCAGTAAGGGCATTCCATTTTAATCCGTACTCAAGTCGGTTAATTGTTGTTGTTGCTTTGAAACCCGCTTTAGTATTTCCATAGCCATCTTTAACGGTTCCGCCATAGACAACATCAAACTTTACCACTTTTGTAACATCCCTGATTTTAAAATTCCCTTCTAATACATATTTGTTACCTGTTACTTTTGTAAATGATGTACTGGTAAAAGTCATCTGGGGAAATTTTTCTGCATTAAAAAAGTCATCCGATTTAAGATGTTTGTCCCTCATATCATTGTCAGTACTAATACTGGCTACATCCACTGTAAAATCAATTTTTGCATCGGTAAAGTCCGGTTTTATGGCCGTCAGTGTGCCTGAATATGTTTTAAAACTCCCGTCAACTTCAGATATAACAAGATGGGTGACGTTAAATCCGACTTTAGAATGAACCGGATCAACTGTCCATTTTCCCTGAGCCCATATGGAACCCACCATAAACATACCAATTATTATCATGAAATAACGCGCATTTCTTTTCATTTTTTTATTCATTTTGGTTAAACATTAAAATTTTTATGAATTTGTATATTAATTTAATTTTGAAATTCCAGACCATTAAATACAACACAAAAATTTTAAGAATGTTTAATCATTGAAGTAAATAATTCTACAAATAATACTCGAGGACTGGTCCTGATTGGATGTCAGTTTAGATAAAAAATAATATCAAAATTATTTTAGGAAGAATTAAGTTTCAATTTTTGATAAATATTCTGTATTCCTTTCTCTAGAGAAGTCTACTTCCCTTTTGGATAATACTTTGCGAGAAAATTTTTCAATGCCATCCAATATTCTTCACTTTCCGGAAAAGCACTCCATAAGACTTTGGCTCCATTTTTTCCTTCAAGTGTCGGTAAAAAGGACACTTTTGTCTGCACAGGAATTGCATCATAAATTTTTCTCCATTGGTCTTCTTCCGACTTGGCTGAAGCAATAAAAACCGGACATTTGATGTGTGATGAAGAAGTCTGAATAATATCGCGGTTCCATCCAAATGCTGAAAAATATTCACCGGGTGAAAATGCGATAACGCCTGAGATACCTGCCGGATTGTCTCCAGCCAATTTCAAGGAAAGACAGGCAGTATAGCCGCTTCCAAATAAAATAATTTTTGCATTTGGATATTTATTCTTTATATAAGACAAAGCAGTTCTCATATCAGAATATGCATCGGTATATCTGGTTTCTTTTTTTAAGCTATCTGCATATCGAAAGGTCAAATTTTCAACTCCATTAATCTCCTCCCCACTTCTTAAGTCGACAGCCATGCAATTAAATCCCAGGGCATTGAGTTTGGGTGCAACTTCAATATATTCGCCCCTGCTGTATTTAGCCTGATGAAAAAGAATTATAAAAGTTGCATTGTCAGGCTTGGGTGCATATAAATCGGCTGTGATAACCACCTTATCCGGTGCCATCAATTGAAAGGTTTTTACTTGCGTGAAGCCGGAAATACCAAAAAATACGAAACAAAGGATCATAGCAATCATCCTTCTTTTAAGACCAATCGATTTGTATCTCATCTCTTTGGTTTTTAAATGGATTATTCACTTAAGTTATTAAAAAACAAGGATATTATAAAACACTTCGGAATAAATTTAAACTGCAATTCAATAATTAAGGGAGTTTATTTAGAATGGAACCATATTAATTCAAGTATTTTGATTTTGATTTCGATTTAAATATTTCTAGCTTGCCTGCATCCTTCAATTATATTTTTTAATAGTTAAGTTTAATTAAATGAGAAAAATTTATACGTTTTTATTTGGGTTCTTGCTTTTTGTGGGTTGTTCTAAAGACAACAACAACAATAACAACAGCGAGATACCGGAACTTTCAGCTACGGTCGACAATGCTGCCTGGAATGCATTTACTATAGATACCCATATTGTATTTTCACTCCCAAATATGGATGAAAATTTTTCTATTTTTGCAGTTACAAAGGATGGGCACGAGCTTTCATTAAACATTCATGGAGCAAAAACCGGTATTTATAAAGTTTCTCAGAATCAGAATCTTTGGGCAGAGTATCAAAAAACAAGCCTAAATCATGAAATCTATGGTTCTAATTCTGGAGAAGTTAATTTAATAGTCGATTCATTGAACCAGGAAATTTCAGGTACATTTAATCTGGTTTTAAAAAGTTATCTTAATACTTCTGATTCTATTGTAATTACAAATGGTTCATTCAACAATTTACGTTATACCTATTTAAATAAGAAATAAAAAAATCAGAGTAATCAGTTATTAGCCTATATATCTATTGCCGATGTCATTGAATTATCATACAAGTTCCAAATACAGATTAAAATGAGAAAGATTTTTTATATACTTTTCGCTGTTCTTTTATTCTCAGGTTGTTCGAAGGAAAAGATTGAAAACCTGCCAATGTCAAACCTTAGTGCAACATTGAATAATGGAAGCTGGTCTGCTTTTACAGTCGACACTCATATAATATATATTCGTGAGATTGGTTATTCCATTAATGAATTTGAAATAAGAGCTACAACCAAGGACAAACAAGAATTATATTTTAATATTTATTCTACTTCAAGTGGTATATATGATGCAATAGGGAATTGTTATATTAGTTATCAACCTGATGTAGATAATTTCGGTTCAATGACATATACTGCAACAAAAGGTGAGGTAAATTTATCAGTCGATACGGTGAATTACCAAATTTCAGGAACATTTGATATTGTTTTAAAGAAATTTCAAGATTCTTCCGATTCTGTTGTAGTTAAAAATGGTTTGTTTCATGATTTAAAGTATACAGTCAGATATTAACCATTAAAAATAAAACATCTATATCTGGTTTTCAGTTAGGAATATTTTTAAACTGAATAGTTTCAATTAATGAAATGAAATTGAGTGTTTAGTACACAAGAAAATTTTTATTTCTCTTTGTAATAAGCCACAATCGGAATAACCCTAAATTTTTCAGTAAATACCTACTATCCAAACTGGAATTTTACTTACTTTAGGCTTAACCGGTATCTTGGCTAGAAAATATGCCAGAGGTTACTAAACAAAATTAAAACCTTGAAAATCCCCTACTGAAAAGTGGGGGATTTTTATTTGGTAATAAGGCGAATACTCATGATTAATCCAGTTGAATAGTGATCGGAAAAATTTTGGTCGGGACCAAACCAAGGATCGTGAATAGTGTAATTCCCATTGGA
>Ga0182027_10002068_pt1 | contig 32757 bp, 20 predicted proteins | sample 712E1DmetaG_FD_121300 | JGI IMG/M metagenome (GOLD analysis project Ga0182027, IMG submission 121300) | Permafrost microbial communities from Stordalen Mire, Sweden - 712E1D metaG (Illumina Assembly) | ecosystem: Environmental > Terrestrial > Soil > Wetlands > Permafrost | place: Sweden...
AAATCAAGGTCCTCAAACGCCAAGCCTACGGCTTCCGCGACCTCGAGTACTTCAAACTCCGCCTCGCCTTCATCGGCTCTTCCACCCCACGATTTCCCGGATGAACCGAAGGTTCAAAGGTTCGAAGGTTCGAAGGTTCGGCAGGGACAGGTAGCAGGTCAAACGGGAAACGTCAAAGGGAGGACCCTGAACGCAAACGCATGAGCATCCCGGGTCTTTGTCTTCCCTTTGACCTTTTCCCTTTCACGTGTGGCCCCGCCGGTCTCTGAACTTGCAAACCTGCAGACAGTGCCCGGAGAGCCGACGGACCAAAACAACAAGGGGGGCCGAAGCCCCCCTTGTCGGTGCAGCAAGGAGGAGAGTCTAGAAATCGTATCGGATCGCGAACTGGTAGGTGCGCGGGAACGCGATCGTGCTCGAGTTGAGGAGGCGCGAATCGAACGACGATCCCGGCGTGGATGTGTTACTGCCCCACGCCGTGTTGACGCTCCAGTTGGCGTTGTTTCCGCAATTGAAGCACTCAGCGATCAGCGAGAGCGAGCCGGGACCGAGGGCAAACGCCTTCTGCAGGCGCAGGTCGAGCGATGCGAAGTCCGGGTAGCGGTAGCTGTTCCGACCCAGGTTGACGCCGTTGACCGTCGGCCGATCGGTGAAGTTGCCGTCGTTGTTCAAGTCGCTCGAGGTGTAGGGCGTGAAAGGCGAGCCCGTGTAGTAGTGGTAGACGCCGGACAGGCTCAAACCCCACCACGGGGTGTTCCACACGCCGTTCAGCGCGATCTTCCAGCGCTGGTCGCGGATCGAGTAGGCCCACTCGTTGCTGAGGTTGTGGCTGTCCTGAGCCTGGATGCCCGAGTAGTTGCGCTCGTTGGAGTCGTTGTCGAAGTCCTGCGACCACGTCACCGACGCGAAGCCGAACAATCGCTCGGTGAACTGGCGGCGCAGGGTCACGACTACAGCAGTGTACTTGGACTGGGCGTCGGACATGTACTCGGTGATACGACCGTAGAAGGGATCAGGCCGGGTGCTCGAGTACATTGGTTGGCCGTTGGCCGCCGTCTTGATGCTGCCGTCGGGGTTGGTCGCGTACTGGATGTTGGCATCCTGCAACCGCTCGAGTTGGTAGCTCTTGGCGTAGGTGAAGTCGACGTTGAGCGCGGTGTCCTTTGCCAGCTGCTGCTCCCAGCCCAACGTGAGGCGGTCGGTGTAGGGGTTCTTGTAGTTCGGAGCGATGGCGAAGACGCCCAGCCCGGTCGGGGTCGAGAGGTTCCCGAAACTCAAAGGCGCAAGGATGGTGGGATCGAAACCGCTACCCCACCCGGGGTACAGCCCGGAGGCGGGCGGGCCGATGATGTTGCCCTTGCTGTCCTTCGTCGCGTTGATCGTGTACTGCGTGGCCTGGAGACCGTTCGAGGTGTAGAGCTGGGAGAAGAGGATCGCCGGGGTGCGGCTCCAGAACCGCCCGGCCGCCATCCGGAAGACGGTCTCGCTGCCCTGGCCGGGCGACCAGGTGAGGCCGAGGCGCGGCGACCACTGGTTGTTGTCGTCCGCGATCTTGCCATTGAGGTTCATCGACCCGTTGGCGTTCCTGTTGTTCAGGTTGAGGACGGGCGCATCGGGGTTGTTCAACCCCTCCCAGCGCAGGCCCAGGGACGCGGTCAGGGACGGCGTGAGGAACCACTGGTCCTGGGCGAAGAAGGCAAGCTCCTTCTGATGGAAAGCCGCCTCCCCTGCCTGGTCGACGGTGAGGCCGCCCAAGGGGGCGAACTGGCGGTACTGGCTCCAATGCCCCGCAAGGAGGTCCGCTTCGCTGTTGAAGATGTAGACGCCGCGCCAGTTGCCCTTGAAGATCTGGTCCAGGCCGGTGTCGTTGTACTCGCCGCCGAACTTGAACACCTGGTCACCGTAGGTGTAGCTCAACGAGTCGCCGAGGTTCTTGCGGGTGACATTGGTGGGATTGATGGGAAGGTATGACACGCCGCCGTAGGTACCACCGGCGTACCTGATGCCGGTGGAGGTCGTGCCTCCGGCGGTGACCTGGAACTCCGGCAGGGCGCAGTTCTCGCACTGCCGCGGGACGCTCTCGCTCACCCACTGCGCGTTCGCGTCGTCGAGCCAGTTGCTGCCGAACACCCCCGAGTACGAACCGACGTACGACCGAGCGAACATCCCCTCGAGTCCGTTGTGGCCGGTCGCGTTGGTGGGCGAGGTGATGGTGCCGTTCACACCGCTGTAATCGGAGTAGTTGAAACGCCCCGTAAGACGCTGGGAGCCCGAGAACTGGTAGTCGAGGCGTCCGAAAGCGACCTGGCCGTCGTCGGTCTGCACGTAGCTCGAGCCCGTCGCCATCACCGGGTATTTCGCGGCGATCGCGGGGTCGGCCAACGAAGGATCGACCGGCTGGGTGATGTCCTGCTTCTGCTTGTCCCAGCTCGCGAAAAAGAACAGCTTATCGCTGATGATTGGGCCGCCGAACGATACGCCGTACTGGTCCTTCTTCTGGTCCTTCGGCTCTTGACCGTTCGCGAAGTTGGCGATGAGGCTTTGCGGCTGGTCATAGTAGAACACCGATCCCTTGAACTCATTGGTGCCGCTCTTCGTGATCACGTTGATGAATCCGCCACCCGCGCGACCCATCTCGACCGAGGCCCCGTTCGTGATGACCGAGAACTCCTTGATCGTCTCCTGGGACAGCTGAAGCGGGGCGCGGTTCTCGGCCTGCCCGATGATGCCGCCGAAGAACGGGTCGTTGTTGTCGACGCCGTCAACCAGCATGCTGGTATTGATCCCGCGCTGACCGGAGAGCGATAGGTACTGGCGCTCGTTCTTGGTCGTGGTCTCGGGCATTGCGAGTACGAGGAGCTTGAAGTCCCGCCCGGGAACCGGCAAGTTCCTGATCTGCTCGGTCTGGATCGTGGTCGAAGCCGATGTGTTGGTCGCCTCGACCAACGGTACCTCGCTCGTCACCGTGATGCTCTCGGCCTTCCCCGCGAGCTTCATGGTGAAATTCACCGTCGCCGGGGAGGACAAAAGCAGCCGGATGTCCGGGTGCTTCTCGGTGGCGAACCCGGACAGACTCACCGTGACGGTATAGGTGCCGGTCGGCAGGTTCAGGACGCGGTAGAAGCCCTTGCCGTCCGTGACGGCCGTGAGTGTGAACCCGGTGTCTTGGCTCCTGGCCTCAACCGTGGCGCCGGGCAGCACGCCGCCGTCGACGTCCTTGACCGTACCCGTAATGCGGGTCGTGGTCACGTCGGTCTGGGCCAGCGCCACACTGGCCAACCCGACAGTCATGACGGCGGCAAACAGCACCGCCGCCCACCTTCTAAGCTCCGACCTTCTCTTGCCCATTTTGACCCTCCTCCACACTGTCACCGGGGAGTCTACAAAGAGAGCCGGTGCGCTGCAAGTCTCTCAAATAGAGATGTTCTCTCAATCATGTGAAGATGGCGTCAAGGCTCTGTGTTTGCGGAGGATAATCACATGCCCCGGGCCAAGTTGGCGGATCCGGCCCTCGACAGTGTGATCCCTGCGGCTCGGATTACCTCCCGGAGGGCGGGGTCGCAACGCGCCAAAGGGTCCGTGCGGGCCGGTACAAATTCGATCGATCGGGATAGGGGGCGGCGACAGATCGTCGCCGCTCCCCTCCCACACCACCGGACATGCGGGTCCGCATCCGGCGGTTCGGAAGGTTGAGGTCACATGTGTCACGTGCCCGAGCGCGTGTCCCCGTTCGCCACCGTCAAAGGTTCCCCGCTCCGTTCCGGTTCCTGTTCGTCGGCCCGCTCCTCTCGCTCCACGCTTCCTCCAGACACCCCTTCGCAGGAATGCCCTGGCGCTTCGTTCAGGTCGACGCTACCTCCTCCCTTCCGGACTTCCACCGGGTAGCCATTGCCCATGCTGGGCGCACAGAAAAGGCCGCCCGGAGGCGGCCTTTCTTGAGTGCGGTGAGATGACTGCTAGAAGCTGACCTTCACCCCGATCTGGTACTGCCGGGGGTTGACTTCACTGGAGTAGCCCTGGACGAGGCCGAACGTGTTGAGCGCCACGCCGGTCACGGTGTTCGTGTACTTCGTGATGGAGTACGTGCCGGTCTTCGAGTTGTACGTGACCCTGAAACTATCCTGGTTGGCTGCCGTGACGACGGGAATGTTGTGGTTCAGCACGTTGAACACCTCGCCGAGCACCTGCAGCTTCACCCCATGGGTCAGGTTGAAGCTCTTCGAGAGGCGGAGGTCGGCGTCGTACACGCTGGGCTGACGGTAGGAGTTGCGTTCCTGAAGACGCGCGTTCTGTGAGGCGAGCCAGGCGGAGAACTGCGGCAGTGTCATTCCGTTGGCCTGCGTGATGTCGATGACGTGACCGTTCCCGTCCACGAAAACCGGGGTGAAATTCGCCGCCGAGCTTGTCTGAGCCTGTCCGGTCAGGCTGTTGGCGGTGCAACCGCTGCAGGTAAAAGCGATGGAATTGGTGTAAGGGAAGCCGCTGTGCCAGGAGGCGATGGCGGACAATTCGAAGCCCCACGGCAGGCGATAGGTGAGATCGCCGACGAAGCGGTGCTTGATGTCGTTGTCGCTCGGGCCTTCACTCAGGCTGGGGTTGTTCGGGTCGATGAGGAAAGTGGTCGACGTGGAACGGGTGTTCGTCTCGTCGTCGATCGAGTCGGCATGGGTGTAACTGATGTCCCACGAGAGCTTCGAGTCACCGGTTGCGAGCTTGTGGAACTCGAGCGTCTGCGCGCGGTACCACGCGCTCTCGTTGCTGCTGAGCTGGCGGACGATGCCCAGGGTGGGGAACGGCCGGCCCGGGTTGGCAGAGCTGCTGTAGTCGTAGACCGGCATGTTGCCGAGGGAGTAGCCCGTGGGGACGAGGTTGATGTTTTGCGTGCCCTGAATGTGCTCCAATTTCGAGTAGACCGCGCTGACACCCACGCTGTAGGTGTCGCCGAGGCGCTGTTCGAATTGCAGGCTCGTACGCCACGCGTCCTGCGCCTGATAGCCCGGGCCGATGGTGACGAGGTTGGCCGAGAGCTTCGACTTGGCCAGGAAATCGGTGGACGACAGAATCGCGGGGTAGGTCGGGCAGGGGTTCGTCGGCGTGGTCGTGCAGGTGAACGTGGTGGTCAGCAACGCTCCGCTGATGCCCTGAATCGGGCTCGCCAGCAGGATGTCCGGCATGTATTCGAAGAACTTGCCGCTGCCGCCACGAAGAACGGAACGGCCGTCGCCGGACACGTCCCATGCAAAGCCGATGCGGGGAGCAAAGTTGTTCTTGTCGTCCTTGATCTGCGTGAGGAACTGCGGGTACTGCGGGAAGGCATTGGACGGCGGGCGCGGTGTCGCCTCGTAGTCGTAGCGCAGGCCGACGTCGACGGTCAGGCGCGAGCTGACGCGGTAACTGTCGTTGACATAGCCGCTCCACAGGTCGGTGTCCCACGCGACGTTGCCGTTCTGCGGACCGTACGCCTGTTGGAAGGTGTTCGGCGTGTTGTTGACCCAGTTGAGCAGGCTGCTGAAAGAATAGTAGCCCATGGCGTAACGAGGGAAGGCGTCGAACAGGTGCCGGTGCAGAAGCTCCACGCCTCCCTTGAGGGAGTGATTTCCCCATTCGTACTGAACAGTGTCCTTGAACTGGTCCTTCGTCTCATCGGCCGTGCTCGGGGTGGTGTCGTTGAAGCCGAAGTACTGTGTCACGCCGAAGTTGATGGAGAACTCGGTGCCGCCGTACTGGGTGGTGACCGGGCGCTGGTCCCGACCGACCTGTGCGATGAACTGGTTGAACAGTCTGTCCGTGAAAACCGTGTCGTTCTCGAGGACAATCTGGTAGAACTTGTCGGTTTCGTTGGTCTGGTTCAGGCCGAACGACGACGTGGCCCCGCTGTTGGTGGTGTCGTATCTGGTGATGTTGTCTCTCAGGGACCAGTGGTCGCTCGAGCCGAGGTTGCCGTCAAATTTCACCAGATAGGTCTTGAGTTTGTTGTCCACGTTGTAGTTGAGGCCTGCCTCGTACGGCGCCCCCACCGCAGCCTGGATCTTCGAGAGCGCCAACTGCTGCTGAGCGGGTGTCAAGGCGAGGAACTGCGCAGACTGTCGCATATCGTTGCCGATGACGGCAGGCTGGCTCTGGGACATCCCGTCATATCCGACGAAGAAGAAGATCTTGTCCTTCACGATCGGCCCGCCGAGAACGAACCCCGGCTGCTCGACGTCCTTGGCCAGGTAGCTGTCGGAGACGGGGAGCGGATACGTGGTTCCCCCGATGTTCGTGTTGAACACAGTCGAGCGAGTCGAGGACCACGACTTCTGCCGGTCGAAGTAGAACACCTCACCGTGAAATTCGTTGGTTCCGCTCTTCGTGATCGCGTTCACCACGGCGCCGACGCCGCGGCCGTATTCCGCGTCGTACTGCGTCCGGATGACCTGGAACTCCTGGATGGCCGCCTGCGAGAAGGTGAACGGTGGACGCGAGCCGCCGGTTTGCTGGCCGTAGAAGTCGTTGTTCGAGCTCGCGCCGTCGATGTTGTAGTCCGTGGACAGAGGGCGCGCGCCATTGGCGGTGATCGCGGTCGTGTCGTACGACCCGACGCTGACACCGGGCGTCAGCACGGCCAGGGAGCGAAAGTCCCGGCCGAGGAGCGGCAGGCTGTCGATCTGGCGGTTGGTCACCGACTGGGTCATCCCGGTTTGTTGTGTGTCGATGACCGGCGCGACGGCCGTGACGGTCATTGTCTCGGCTACTTGCGGCGCGAGCTTCAGGTCGGCCCTCGTCGTGACGCCGAGGAGAACTGTCGCCCGCGGCACATTGGACTTGCCCAACCCCTGCAGCTCCGCCAGAACTTTGTAGGTGCCGGGCGGCAGAAGGTTGAGATCGTATGTGCCATCCTTGTCGGTAAACGTCGTACGAGTCTGGCCCGTGTCGAGATTGGTTGCCGTGACGGTGACGCCGGGAAGGCCGGCGCCGGTGTTGTCACGCACCGTTCCGGCGATCGAGCCGGTCGTGTAGTTGACCGACTGGCCGAATGCTGCGAGGGTCACGAAGAGTGTGCACAGCAGCGCCGCGAACATGGGTCGGATACGAAAGGACATTACGATCCTCCTAGAGGTTTCTGAAGGCTCTTGACTGCGATAGTTACACTCGGCAGCACGCCGCCGTCGACGTCCTTGACCGTACCCGTAATGCGGGTCGTGGTCACATCGGTCTGCGCCAGCGCTACGCCGGCCAACCCGACAGTTAGTGCGACGGCAAACAACACCGCCACCCATCTTTGAAGCTCCAACCCTTCTCTTGCGCATTTCGACCCTCCTCCAAGGTGTCACCGGGGAGTCTACAAAGAGAGCCGGCCAGCTGCAAGTCTCTTGAATAGAGACATTATCTCAATCATGTGAAGATCGCGTCAAGACTCTGTGTTTGCGGAGGATAATCACATGCTCCGAGCCAAGTTGGCGGATCCAGCCCTCGACAGCGTGATCCCGGCGAGCCGGATCGCCCCTCCTGCGAGGCGGGGCCGCAACGCGCCGAAGGGTCCGTGCAGGCCGGTAAAAAGGAAAAGCGAAGGGGTCCGCGGGGCCCCTTCGCGCAAGATGCCGCCACCCTTCGGTTGGTTGAAAGGGCAACTCCGGGAGTCCCCCGGCAAAGCCGGGGGCCTACTCAACGAATTCTCTAGGCCTTCTTGACCAACTCCACATCAATCGAGATGGCAACGTCGTCGCCCACGAGTACCCCGCCGGCCTCCAGCGCCTTGTTCCAGAGCAAGCCGAAGTCCTTGCGGCTGATCGTGGTCGTCGCGTGAGCGCCGACGCGGGTCCCACCCCACGGGTCTTTCATCTCGGGGGTCGGCCCCTCGACCTCGAGCACGACCTCCTTCGTGATGCCGTGGATCGTCAGGTCACCGGTGACCTTGAGCTTTCCATCGCCGGCCCGCGCGATCTTCTTCGACACAAAGGTGAGCGTCGGGAACTTCGCGACGTCGAAGAAGTCGGGGCTCATCAGATGAGCGTCGCGCTTCGGCTCGCGGGTGCTGACCGAGGCCGCGTCGATCGTAACGTTGATCTTCGCGGTCGTTACGTCGCTGCCGGTGCCCTCGAGCGCGCCGGTGAACTTGGTGAACTCCCCGCGCACGTTGCTCACCATCATGTGGCGGACGGAGAACGACACGACCGAGTGGACGGGATCGACGTCCCAGTGGCTGGTCTGCGCGAACGCGCCGGTGGCGAGCACCAAGCTCGCGATGGTCAAGAGTGCGGAGATTGTGTGCTTCATGGTTGCTCCCTCCTTTTCTTCTGCAACCCTCGGTCTATGTAGACGTGTTTCGATGCATCTATATTCCCGAGCCGGCTCGGCTCGCCCGTCCAGACGCTTTAGAGGCCGGGAGGGCGCGAGGCTGAACGCGAACGGCCGACGGTGGCGTCGAGGTTCTTGGAGAACTCAACGAGCGCGCCGGCCACGGCCTTGAAGTAGTGGAACTGTCCCTCGCGGCGAGCGCTCACGAGCCCGGCCTCCTCCAGGACCTTGAGGTGGTGGGACACGGTAGGCTGGGAAATCGGGAAACGCGCCGCTAGCTCCCCGCACGAGATCTCGCCCGAGGCCGTGATCTCGCGGAGCATCCGCAGCCGCGTCGGATCGGACAGCGCTTTAGCGATCTTCAGGATCGGTCTCTCTTCCACACGTCCCCCGGACTGGAGGACGCATCGACACCCGTCGATATTCCAGGGCCGAGGTTCCTGCCCTTCGCCCCCCGGCTCTTCCGCACCTCGGCGGCTATAGGGCTACACCCGATATACTCGGCCGCGCATGGACATCGTGGTGGTGACCGCCCTCGCCGTCTACGCCGCGGCCCTCCTGCTGATCGGCCGGCTGACCCGCACTGGCGGGCAGCTCGAATACCTCCTGGCAGGCCGCCGGCTGACGACCGCGCCGTTCGTGGCGACGCTGGTCGCGACCTGGTACGGGGGCGTCCTCGGGGTCGGCGAGTACTCGTACCGCTTCGGTATCTCCAACTGGCTCGTCATGGGCGTTCCGTACTACCTCGCGGCCTTGCTTTTCGCCTTCGCGCTCGCGCGTCGCGCCCGCGCGAGCGCGTCGCTCTCGATCCCGGACCAGCTCGCCGCTACCTATGGTCCCGTCGCGGGGCGCCTCGGTGCGCTGCTCGTCCTCCTCGTCGCCACCCCCGCCGCCTACGTACTCATGCTCGGCGAGCTGCTGGGGATCTACCTCGGGATTCCCCTGGTCTGGGCCGTCATCGTAGGGACTGCGTTTACCGTCGTGTACGTCGCGGCAGGCGGATTTCGCTCGGTCGTGAGCACCAATATGCTCCAGTTCGTGCTGATGTACCTCGGATTTCTCATCGCGCTTCCCTTTGCGCTGCACGCCGCCGGCGGGTTCTCCGCCATGTGGGCGGCACTCCCGCCGGCGAGCCGCACCTGGGACGGTGGCCTCGGCTTCCAGGCGGTGGTCGTCTGGTACTTCATCGCGATGCAGACGCTGGTCGAGCCGACGTTCTACCAGCGCTGCTACGCGGCCGAGACCCCCGCCGTGGCCCGGCGTGGGGTGCTGATCTCGGTTGCCTTCTGGGTCTTGTTCGACTTCCTCACGACCTTCACGGGCCTGGCCGCAAGGGCGCTGCTGCCGCACCTTCCGGACCCTGTGCTCTCGTACCCGGAGTTGGGACGTCTCGTGCTGCCGCCTCTGGCCAACGCGCTGTTCGCGGTGGGGATGTTCGCCACCGTGATGTCCACGGCCCACTCGTACCTCTTCCTCGGCGCAGCCACGATAGGCCACGATGTCGTCCCCGAAATCCGCGCCCGGGTGGACGAGCGCCGCTGGACGATGGCCGGCCTGCTGCTGGTCGGGGCCGCCGCGGTCGCGCTCGCCCTTGCCCTCCGCAGCGTGGTCCTCATCTGGCACGACATCGGGAGCATCGTAACCTCGGCGCTGTTGCTCCCGCTGGCGCTCTCGCACGCGCCGGAGCGCCTGCGCTTCCGCCGATGGCCGGCAACCGTCGCGATGCTTCTCACGGCAATGGTCGCAACCGGGTGGATCCTCGCCCGTTCGGCCGGCCGGTACCCGTTCGGGATCGAGCCGATCTTCCCCGCCCTCGCCGTCTCCGCCGTAATCTGGATATCGGATCTCGGGATGCGTCGGATGCAACACGGAAGGGCACGAAGTTCACAGTCGACAGTTGACAGTTGACCGTCAACGACCAGAACCAGGACCAGTTGCCATGCAACGGAGCGCCATCAGGTGATGACCGGACCCGTCTCTGACTGTCGACTGTCAACTGTGAACTGTCAACTCGGTCCGCGCGGCCTACTCCACCACCCGAACGTCATCCACGAAGTACGGCGTCTCGGCGAAGCACGACGTCGGCACCCCACGGTGCTCGGTGTAGTGCAAGGTCACCCGCCTTCCGACCGCGGCGTTCATCCGCTGGGCGACGCCCGCGTCCCGCACGCTGAAGTCCCATATCGTCGGGGTCACCCCCGGAACGATGGACATTGCGAGTTCGCCCTCCCAAGTCTTGCAAACCCACCCCTTGCGGGAGAACTTCTGGAGGATCCCCGCGCGCTGCCCTTCGGAGTAGCTCCAGTGCAGGACGAACACGGTGTAGAGCGCCAACGCCGCCGCCACCGCCGCCACCGCAAGGAGCAGGACAACGACGATACCGCCGCGGGAACGGCCATCCGCGGCTCCTTTAGCAATTGAGTGCTTGCTCATGATTGATGATTGTAGCCCGAACTTCCCGTGGAGGCTCGTCGCGAGCGCCGCGTCAAATTGACCGCATCCGACCTCTCCGACATAATCCTGGGGCGGCAACGCTCCTCGCCGCCCCAGGGGGAACCGATGCGCTCGCTCGTGACACTGCTGGCGGAGAACCAACTGCTCCTCCTCTTCGTCATCATCGGCCTGGGCTACCTGATCGGCAACATCCGCATCGCCGGCTTTCAGCTCGGGGTCGTGGCCGTGCTCTTCGTCGGGATCTTCTTCGGGGCGCTCGACAAGCGCCTCGGACTCCCGGAGTTCATCTACGTCATCGGCCTCGTCCTGTTCGTCTACGCCATCGGGCTGCAGTCGGGAACTGGATTCTTCGCTTCGTTCAAGAAACGCGGCCTGAGGGTCAACGCCATCGCCGCCTCCCTCCTCGCGCTCGGGGCGGTCCTCGCCGTCGCGCTCGGGAAGCTGCTGGCACTCCCGGTCTCCACAGTTGCCGGGCTCTTCTGCGGCGCGCTCACGAACACCCCGGCGCTGGCCGCGACGGTCGAGACGGTCAAGTCGCTGACGGGCGCCCTGCCGCCCGACGTCGCGGCGTCGTATGCCACGGGTCCGGTCGTCGCGTACGGCCTCGCATACCCGTTCGGCGTCCTTGGCGTGATCCTGTGGCTCTTCGTCTTCCGGAAGGTGTTCAAGGTCAACCTCGCCGACGAGCGTGCGGAGCAGGCCCGGGACCAACTGCCTGCGGAGATCGTGAGCGCGACCTTCAAGGTCTCGAATCCCGGCGTGTTCGGGAAGACGCTCGACGCCGCGCTCGCGATGATCCCGGACCGCGCGTTCTCCGTGTCTCGGATCAAGAAGGGGGACGTGGTCTCCGTTGTGGTGCCCGATGTCGCGCTCGATAGCGGCGACCTCATCGTAGCCGTGGGCGGCGAACGCGAGATGGAGCGGGCCCGCGTCCTGTTCGGCGAGCGCTGCCCGGAGCACCTCGAGGAGAACCTCTCGCAGATCCGGTTCCGCCGGATTTTCGTCTCGAACAAGGAGGTCGTCGGAAAGACGATCCGTGAACTCGAGCTCGAGCGCCGTTTCAACGCCACGATCACGCGGCTCCGGCGCGGCGACGTCGAGTTCGTGCCGAACCTCGGCACCGTCCTCGAGCTCGGCGACCGCATCCGCGTCGTCACGCCTCGCGAGCGCCTCGACGAGGTGAGCAGGTTTCTGGGCGACTCCATGAAGGCGATGGCGGAAACGGACTTCCTCTCGCTCTCGCTGGGGATCGTGCTGGGCGTGCTGGCCGGTATGATCCCGATCCCCCTCGGCGGCGGGATGAGCTTCAAGCTCGGGTTCGCCGGCGGGCCGCTGATCGTGTCGCTGATCCTCGGCAGACTCGAGCGCACCGGTCGGATCACCTGGAGCCTGCCGTTCAACGCCAACCTCCTGCTACGTCAGGTCGGCCTCGTGTTCTTTCTGGCCGGGATCGGGTCGCGGGCGGGGCTCGGTTTCATCCAGACCATTCGCGCCGGCGGGCTGGGCCTGGTTGCGGCCGCAGCCGTGGTCACGTCGGCGGTCGCAATCGCTGCGATCGTGATCGGCTACAAGGTCCTCAAGCTCCCGATGGGCGCCGTCATGGGGATACTCTCCGGGATGCAGACCCAGCCCGCATGCCTCGCGTACGCCAACCAGCAGGTCGAAAGCGAGCTGCCCAACGTCTGGTACGCGACCGTCTACCCGGCGTCGATGGTGGCCAAGATCCTGCTCGCACAGGTCATCGTCTCAGCTTTCCTTCGCTGACCCGTGACCATCTCGCAGGCCCGCTCTTGCGAGGCCGGCGCGGTGTTTTCGGATCTTGACACACCGTTTCGGAGTGCTAGGCTCGCCATCAGGGCGTCCTCACGGAGGGTATGAGACCGAAGCTGAAGGGACTGCCGGTTTCGGGCGCTGTCGCGGGGACGTTGCTCCTCCTCGCCTCAGCATGCGGGTGGATGCAACGGCCCCGGTCCGCGGCGGGCTTCAACCTCCTGCTGGTGACGCTCGATACCGTGCGGGCCGACCACGTCGGCGCGTACGGCTACCGCGACGGCGAGACCCCAAATCTGGATCGGCTTGCAGCCGAGGGCGTCCGTTTCGCAGAGGCCAGTTCGCCCGTCCCTCTCACGCTCCCATCTCACGCTTCGATCCTCTCCGGCCTGCTGCCTCCGGAGCACGGCCTCCGCAACAACGGCCTCGGCAGGTTCCCCGACGCGGCGCCGACGCTGGCCACTCAGCTCACGGCGGCCGGCTACCGCACGGGCGCGTTCATCGGGGCCTTCGTGCTCGACCACCGCTACGGGCTCGGTCGGGGATTCGAGAGCTACGACGACGACATCCCCCGCGACACCGTCGCCGGGTTGGACGCCCGGCGCCCCGGTCGGGTCGTCGTCGACCGAGCGCTCGCATGGCTTGATCAAGACAAGTCTAAACCGTTCTTCGCGTGGGTCCACCTCTACGACGCCCACGCGCCGTACGCGCCGCCCGAGCCGCTCGCGACGAGGTTCGCGACAAGGCCGTACGACGGCGGGATCGCCGAGCTGGATGTCCAGGTGGGCCGCCTGCTCGCGGAGCTGGATAGACGCGGGCTTGCCGCCAGGACCGTCGTGGCGGTCGTTGGGGACCACGGCGAAGAGCTCGGCGAGCACGGCGAGCTGACTCACGGATTGCTCGTTTACGAACCCAGCCTCCGCGTTCCCTTGGTCCTGCGAGCACCCGGCGCGCTGCCGAGCGGGTGGGTGGTCGAAACGCCGGTCAGCCTGGTCGACATCGCGCCGACGCTCGCCGGGTTGCTCGAGCGGCCGTTGGCGGAACCTGGGCCTCACCGAGGCGTCGGACGCGATCTCTCCCAGCCACTGCGTCGCCGGCGTCAACCTGGCGCCGCCGATCTTTACGCCGAGTCGTTCTACGGCACGAGCTTCGGGTGGTGCCCGGTCACCTGTCTCCGGCGCGGCGACCTCAAGTACATCGCAGCGCCCCGCCCGGAGCTTTACGACCTCCGCGCGGACCCGAACGAGCGCGACAATCTCGTATCCAGCCGGGGGCGCGAAGCGCGCGAGCTGGTCGCCGGCCTCGCTGGCATGAGCGGGCTGAAAGGCACAGGTAGTTCATCTCAGGACACGCTCGACGCGGATGCCCGCGCCAAGCTGTTGAGCCTCGGCTACCTCGCCGGGGCGAGCCTGGGCACGCCCTCCGACGGCCGGGCGCGAAAGGACCCCAAGGACGCGGTCGTGCTGTTCCGGGCGTTCGAGGACGCGCACGCGGCGTTCGTGGGTGGCCGGACCGACGAGGCCCGCCGAAGGTTCGAAACCCTGGTCGCCGACGACCCGGAAAATCCAGTGTTCATCGGCCAGTTGGCGGAACTCTGCCGCCGGACCGGCGACCCGGCCCGGGCGGTGGCGCTCTACCGCCGCGCGATCGCGGTCGCCCCCACGGACCGCGACGCCCGGTACAACCTGGCGGTCACGTTGCAGGAGGCCGGCCGCCCGGAGGAAGCGTTCGAGGCCCTCACCGCGGCGATCAAGCTCGACCCTTCGAGGCCGGAGGCTCACAACGCCCTCGGAATCGCCCTCGCACTGCGCGGCGACCTCGAGCAAGCCCGGAGCGAGCTCTCGCGCGCCGTCGAGCTTGACCCCCACGACGCACGAGCCCTCAACAACCTCGGGAACGTCTTGCGCGATCTCAAGCGCCCGGACGAGGCCGAGCCGGCATACCGCCGCGCCGTCGCGCTCGCGCCGACGTATCCGGACCCGCTCAACGGCATCGGAACGCTCGAGGTGCAGCGCGGCCACTCCGCGGCGGCGCTCCAGTATTTCGAGCGCGCTCTCGCCCTTGCGCCGGCTCTGCAGGAGGCTCGTTTGAACCTCGCCATCGCCAGGGAGCTGTCCGGCGACCGGACCGGAGCGATCGCAGGGTACAGGGACTTTCTCGCACGAACCGTGGGCGACAGCGAGTACGACGGGCAGCGGCAAGCGGCCCGGCGGCTGCTCGCCCGCCTCGAAGATCTGACCCCGGAAACCAGGAACCGGTCATGACGAAAGGAGGCCAGAAGCGCGCGTGGCTGGAATTCACCAAGTTCGGACGCTAGAATCCTGGCAACTTCGCTTTGAGGAGAAAGGGAGGTGGGCTCAATGAGGTTCAGAGATCTTCGCAACCCGGTCCTGATGGGTCTGGCGGCTGCGTGCCTGCTGGTCCCGGCGATAGTCCTCGGACAGGCATCCACGGGATCGCTCACCGGGACGTTCACGGACGGCACCGCGCCGCTCCCCGGGGTCACGATCACCATGGTCAGCCCGAACACCGGGTTCAGCCGGAGCACGGTCACGGATATCGACGGCAACTTCCGGTTCGCGTCGCTGCCGGTCGGGAAGTACACGCTCAAAGCCGAGCTTGCGGGCTTCGCGACCGTGACGGCCGAGAACGTCGAGGTGATCATCGCGACCGAGCGCAAGATCGATGTCACAATGAAGCCGTCAAAGGTGGCCGAGCAGGTCACCGTCACGGCCGAGGTGCCGCTGGTTGAGAATACGCCATCCATCGGCACCGTCGTAAGCCAGAACGAGCTGCAGTCGCTGCCGCTCAACGGCCGCCAGTTCGCCAACCTCGGCGTGCTCGCGCCCGGAACGATGCTCGGCTACAACACCGACCCGACCAAGCCCAATCAGCTCGTGGTCGAGCTGAACGGCGGCAGCGGGCGGAACGTCAACTACGTGATGGACGGTGGCGACAACACCGACGACACCATCGGCGGCGCGCTGCAGAACTTCAACCTGGAGTCGGTGCAGGAGTTCAAAATCCAGACGATGCAGTACAAGGCTGAGTACGGGCGCTCCTCGGGCGGCGTGCTGACGGTGATCTCCAAGTCGGGCACCAACGATTTCGCCGGCGCCGCCTGGGAGTTTGCTCGCCGCACGGGCTTCGACTCGGAAACCTATGCCGAAAAGCAAGCCGGCTCCGGTAAGGCCGACTACAACCGCGACCAGTACGGCGCTTCTCTCGGCGGCCCGATTGTCAAGGACAAGATACACTTCTTTGCGACGTACGAACGCACCAAGCTTGACCAGAGCTACGTTGTGGATCCAGGGGCTGGGACGAATGACCCAGTCCTGGCCGCCGCTGTACGGGCCGCCTACCCCAACCTCGTAGGCTTGACGGTTCCCACTCCCACGGACGATGACCTGGCAACCGCCAAGGTCACCTGGGACGTCGACGCTCAGAACTACCTCCAGGTACGCTACGGGTACCAGAAGAACACGAGCAAGTACGGGCAGGGAACCCTCGCGGGGCCGACCAACCTCGGGACCACGACAAACAAGTTCTCCTCGATCCTCGCCGGCTACACGGCGCAGATCTCGGCAGACAAGCTCAACGAGTTCGTCTTCCAGTACACCAAGTTCAACAACGCGATCACCGCTGATTCGGCCGAACCGCTGCTGTACTACCCCAACGGGTTCGCGGTCGGCCGGAACATCAACACCCCGCAGACCACCAACCAGGTGAAGTACCAGTACAAGGACGACTTCAGCTTCTCGAAGACGATCGGTGGCAAGACCCACGACTTCAAGGCCGGCCTCGCGTTCATCGACGAACCGACGCTCGGCGGCGACTTCAGCTCCGGGTTGACCGGTCAGTACAGCATGATCCAAGGGCCGGCGGGGGGGCCGGCGTGGGTTGTCAACGACATCACCAAGTACGGCGGTTTCTCCGGTGACTCAACGCCCACCAAGCAATACAGCGCATACCTCCAGGACGACTGGAGGTTCAGCCAGAACCTGACGTTCAACCTCGGCCTGCGCTACGACTACTACGACGCGCTCACGCTCAATCAGTCCACCAACCCGATCTGGCAGATGCTCTCGACCCAGACGACGTATAACTACAAAGAACTCCTGCCCTTCAAGAACGGCGGCGGGAGGGTCCTCCAAAACGCCAAGAACGACTGGGCGCCGCGGATCGGGTTCACCTGGGACGTCAATGGCGACGGCAGGAACATCCTGCGCGGCGGTCTGGGCCGCTTCTACGACTTCCCCTATACCAACGCCACGATTCTCTTCCCGGCGATGGCCGTGCAGTCCAACTACGGCGTCATCTACGAGGTGACCGATCCGAATGGAATCAAGAACTCCGACGGCACGTACTTCCAGCCTGGTCAGCCCCTGCCGCCGTGCCCTAACTGTGGGTTGTCCGCGAGCACTCCCAATGAGGTCGCCTCACCCAACCTGAAACCGCCGCACTCCGACCAGATCTCGCTCGGCTACTCCTGGCAGGTGAACTCCTGGGTGGGCATAACCACCGATGCGGTGAAGGTGCAGTACCGCGACCTGCCGTATCGGTACCGGGCCAATCCGGTCATCGATGCCGCAGGAGACAGGCTCTTCACATCCTTAGATTTCAGCAACAACTTCCGCATCTGGACCGGCGACGGGTTCGCCGACTACACGGGGCTGAACATCGGCGTGCACGTGCGCGGGGACAAGTTCGAGCTGCAAGGCTTCTACACCCTGTCCCACACGACCGGGAACGTCCTGGGCGGCGCCGACGAGTTCCGTCTTACGCGGGTCGAGTACCAGCCCGACATGAAGAACTACCGCGACCAGTCGGTCAACCCCTACGACCCGACGTGCAGCGCCTGCACCGGCCCCCTCGACACCGATTCACGCAATCGCATTACGCTGGCCGGGAGCTACCGCCTGCCGGCGGGATTCACGGTCTCCGGGATGTTCCGCTACCACGACGGCACGCCGTACACCATTTTCGTCCAGGGCGCTACGATGATCACCCTCGCGCCAGGGGTGTACAAGGTCAACAGCGGAACCGGCGACAGCTTCTCTCAACTCGACCTGCGCCTGTCCAAGGACTTCAAATTCGCAAAGGACCTCGGCCTCGACCTCTACGCCGAAGTGTTCAACGTGTTTAACGCCAAGAACCCGGCCAACTACACCGCCACGGGGACGCCAACCGCATGGGCCGGCGACCCGTACCAGGGTGAGCAGCGCCTCCTGCAACTCGGCGCGCGGTTCAACTTCTAGATTGCAATCTCCTCTTTGACACGGCGGGGCGCCTTCTGGCGCCCCGCACTTCTCATCTCTTGTTTCCACTGCGTGGAGGCGCTTGTCTTGCCCCTCGGGTTACGCGAGTTTCGGGCCTTGCTCGCCCCCGCTCGCTGCGGCCCGAAACTCCTCGGTCGCAACCGAGCGTTTCATGCGAGGGAGGGTAACAGCGAGGCTCCGCACGTCGGTCTGTGCCTGCTCGGTCGCTCGCTCCGACAGGTCGGACGGCTGGGCTCGATCCGCAGTCCGAGCGACCCCTCCGAGCCCACAGGGCAAGAAAGAAACCCTCCACGGAGTGGAAACAAAGAGAACTAGTGCGACGAGTCCTTGCCGTGCGGTGGGGCCGGAACGGGGAATGCCTTGATCACGCTCGTCCCACCTTCGGATGCCATGACCCGCGAGGAGCCCTGCTTCTCGACCTCGTCGATCCGGACGATCGCGTGCATCGGGATGAACACCCGCTTCACGCCGGCGAACTCGGTCTTGAGTCGCTCCTCGGAGGAGTCCACGATGATGTGCGAGCGCTCCCCGAAGAGGATCTGCTCGACCTCGATGAACCCGAACATCTCGGCCGGCGCCACGTGGGCGGCATAGATCTCGTATACCTGCCCCTGGCTGGTGAAGATGACCTTGAATATATGAGTTTCGGCCTTGCGTTTCGTCATCGCCACACGCCTCTGTATTCAAGGTAGCACACCGATAGGCGGACCGAGAGAAGCCCCGATGGTGCACCCCATCGCAGCCGGGCAGCGCTGCCGGGCTCGGCTCGTGAAGCAATTTCCTTTCGGACCGTAGACCGGCGAGATCCTCGTCTTTCTCCGCCCGCACGGCGAGCTTGCGGTTGAGCTGGACGGCGCGGGCGGCGATCGCCTGCCCGGCCGAATACGATCACTCCGCGGCCTCGACCATGTACTGCTCGAGCGCGCCGTCGGGCATCGTAAACGTCGTGACGCGCAACGTCTTCTTCGGAAAGACAGCGCTGTACCGGCGGAAGGTCATGCCTCCGCGAAGCGACTTCGACTGCTGCGTGAACTCCTTCGGAGCACCGAGCGGCGCCAGGCTCGAGGCGAAGTCCGCGAGCGACTGGGCGGTGAAGTAGGCGTTCGCGTTCGCGGTGAAGAGCGTGCGGTCGATGCGGCCGTGCTGCAGGCCCTCGAACACCTTCCGGGCCCGTTCGGTCGCTCTGTCCCTCTCGCCCTCCCCTGTCCCGAACAGCAGCTTCGCGATCTTGGTGGCGATCTGACTGGAAGCGTCCGTCGCATCGAGATTGGTCAGTACGGCGATCGCTGCCCCGTCGTCCGGGTAAACGGTGTTCTGCGCCGTGAAGCCGGAGACCTCGCCCCCATGCGAGACCACCCGGCGCCCGTCCGTCGTGCCGACCGACACTCCGAGCGCGTAGTGCGAGCCGACGCCGCTCGCAAGCTGGACCTCGGTCTCCATCTGCCGGTATGACGCCGGCTGCAACACCGTCTGGGCGATCAACGAGACGTCCCACGATGCCAGGTCGCGCGCGGTCATGGCCAGCTCGCCCGCGGCGAACATCCAGCCCGCTCCTTCCTTGGGCGCTGGGCGAAGCGGGCCGAGGGCGAAGCGCAGTGTGCGCTCGGGGTCCTGGGGACCCAGGGGCGCCAGGTCGGTGTTGGCGACGGTCGTCATGTGCAGCGGAGCGAAGATGCGCAGGTTGAGGAAATCGGGCAAGGGCACCCCGCTGACCTTCTCGACGATCAGACCAGCGATCACGTAGTTCGTGTTGCTGTACTGCCACCTCGCTCCGGGCTCGAAGTCGAGCGGCTTCTTCGCCCACCGGTCGAGGATCCCCTGCGGCGAGACGGGCTCGAGCATCATCGGCATCACGTAGTCCTGGGGCCAGAAATCCTGGTAGCCGGCGGTCATCGACAGAAGCTGCCGGAGTGTGACCTCGTGCGCCCGCGTGAGGTCCGGGAGCCATCGCACCAGCTTGTCGTCGAGCGAGAGCCGGCCTTCCTCGGCGAGCAGCAGGATCGCCGCAGCCGTGAACTGCTTGCTGATCGAGCCGATGCTGTAGCGCATCTCGGGCGTCGCCGCGAGCTTCCCGTCGAGCCTTGCCGTGCCGTACGCGTGCACGTACGCGATCGCGCCGTCCCTGACCACCGCGATCGAGGCGCTCGGCGCGCCCGTCTTCGCCAGGACCTCCCCGACCACAGTGTCGATGCCCGCGCGCATCTCGCCAGGAAGAACCTCCTGCGCCGTCAGCCGTTGCGCGACCAGCGTCATGGAAAGAGCCAGGGGGATCAATCGCAGCGATCTCGAGGAGACGCGCATGAGGACACCCTCCTTCAGGACAACCGTCGCCGATTCTACGGGGAGCGCCGCGTTTGCGAAACAGGGTATCCCGTCAGGACGCCGGCCGGACTCGGGGGCGCCCTTGTCCCGGAACCCTGCTCGCGGTGACAGAGGGGGAGCCATGTCATTGCGAGGGCCGAGCGCAGCGAGGGACGACATGGCAATCCCGGCAGCTCCGGTAGGAGCACCGCCGTTCCCTCGCAGCGCTCGGGGTGATCTCAGCGCGCCAACGGCGAGCACGAAATGCCCTTCGCCGACGACGGAATCCCTCGCTGCGTTCAGGATGGCCCCGCCGGCGGCGGGGTCACTTCCTCGTGTAGACGGCCTCCATCATCTTGAACTCCTTGCCCGACGGGTCGGCGCCGTACATCTCGAAGATGTGCTTGTTGGCATCCACGATCCTCGTGACTTCACGCACCACGACCTTCTTGCCGGTGGTGATGTCGTCGATCGTGCTCGTTGCGGTGAGGACCTTGCCGGACGGATCCGCGCTGCCGGTCATGGTCATCATCATCGTCCCCATCGTGTCCATCCATGCCCCGACGTACTGCTTCTTGAAGTTGTCGTAGCCGGTGTACCCGAGCCCCTCGAACCTCATGCCGTTGACATCGCCGTGCAAGACCTGCCGCACGAACCGCCCGCCGAGCACCCAACTGTTCTCCGACGTCCCATTGGACTGCTGCGGAGCAGCACCCGGCGCGTCCCACATCGTCATCGCGGCTTTGAAGTCTCCAATCATCGGCTCGAGAACCTTGTGCCCCTCGCCCGGAGTGGCGACCTTCATCCACGCTTCCATCGCCGCCTTCTGTTCGGGGGTCATTTCGGGCTGCTTCCCCGCCGGCTGGCCCGAGGCGATCCCGACGCAGGTTGCGACAGCGAGCAACGCCACCGCGATGACAGTCCCCAACGCTTTCTGATCTCGCATTTCGACCTCCTCTTGGTGACCTATTCTACGTCTCAATCGCCGTCGGGTTCAATCCGCCTGCTCCGCGGCACGAGCCATAACCGAGATCCCGAGCTTTGCAAGCTCAACGTCTCGAATGTCGTTGCCCCGAAAGGTCAAACCGACAAGGGCACAGGGAAGACGAGGAACCCATGTAGCCGCCGGCCACTCTGTGGCCGTTACCAACCACGTCCTAATCGACAGAAAACGGTCGCCCGGCGGGCGGCCGCTACACTGGCCCCCCGGTCGGCGTCCCGTCGTCCAATTGACGCTTCACCTTTCACCCTTCTTCTCGTTTGATGTGAACTTGCGGACTGCGAACCTGTGAACCTGCGGACGTTCGAACGCGTGGACCTTCGAACGCTCTTTGAGTTCCTCTGCCCCTCCGCTCCCCTGCTCCTCTGCGCCGCTTTCCCCCTGCCGTCGTTCACGGCCGCCACGCCAGCGCGAGCCACCCCTCGGTCCGGTCCTTCAACGGCGCGTCGAGGATCCGCGCCACGCCGAGGGTGAGGTGGAAGCCGGGGAGCTTCACAAGCGGGACGGGGCCGCCTGCGACGTCCCACTCGAGCCCGGCCAGGCGCAGCCAGTCGCCCCTCGACCCGTCTCGATCCCAGACGCGGTGACGCTCGAAGAACAACGGGAAGCCGCCGAGCATCATCGTCGCCCGCTCGCCCTCGTGCTCGTCCCCAAGAACCGTTCCGACCGGGAGCGCGGGGACCAGGATGCGGGCGGCCAGAGCGCTCTCCGGAAGCAGCGAGCTGTCCACGCCGCCAAGTTGCAGGCGCTCGAGAGGGCTGCTGGCGTCGCGGACGACGTTGCGCTGGTACGAGAGCAGCAAACCATCGCCGTCTCGCATGACGCCGACCTCGAAGCGGCCGCCGTATCGGCGCCACGGGTCGTTGCCGGTCCGCCCACCCTCGAGACGCGCCTCGAGGAGGTGCGGGAAGCGCCACTGGCCGACCGTGGGCGTGTTGGTGGCCGTCACGGTCGCAAAACCGACGCGCCGGTCGAGAGATTCGCCGCCGACCGGATCCAGCCTCCCGAGCAGCGCGCCGCCGCCCACCTCGAGGCTGCCGGTGTCCCAATGCCACGGCCAGGAAGCGGAGAGATCCACGCCGCGCCGGTCGACGTCCAGCGACGTCCCGATCCCGGGCACCGTTGTTGCACGCTCCGACGGGCGCTCCCTCGTCCCGAAGAGCTGCAGTGAGACCGTCACGGGCCAGCCCCGCCATGCGGCCGCGAGCGTGCCGCCGCGAGGGCCGGCGCCGTCGCCTCCCCCGCCGACCGCGGTCAGGTCGAGCCGTCCGACCACGTCGCCGAGGCGCGCGCCGATCTCCCAAGCGCTCGCCGACGGCGCCGCGCTGCCGCCGACGATCACAGCGGGTTCCTGCCGCCCGATGCCGTACGGCCTGCCCGGGGCCACCTTCGCAGCGGCCAAGCGCTGCTGTGGCGGCGACGGCGCAGGCCGCGCCGCGGGAGCCAGGTCGGCCGTGGACGGCCGAGACTCCGGCAGAATCGACGTCCCCAGCTCCAGGCGGCGGAGGTCGAGGCCGTCGGCGTTGAGCGCCAGGAAGTACATCGCCGACCCGTCAGGCGTCGGAGCCGGAGCCAGCGCGGCGCCGGCCGTCCGCGTGACGGCAACCGGGGCACCGGTGCCGTCACCCGGCCAGGAGACCACGTCGAAGAAGCCCTCCGTGCCCAGCGATGCGAACACGGTCCTCCCGCCCGCGCCCCATGCGGGGTACGCGACGGTTGCCCCCTCGGGTGTCGGGAGCGCGACCTCGCGCCCGCTTGCCAGCTCGCGCACCACGAGCCTCCACACACCGCCCTCGTGTCGCACGAAGGCGACCCTCGTGCCGTCCGGGCTCAGCCGGGGCTGCGCACACACCGTCTCCACCGACGGCGGCGTGACGTCCGAGACCACGCCGGAGGCGAGGTCCACCTTCACGAGCTGCGAGAGACCGTGGCGGTTGCGCACAGCGACGGCCCACGCCCCATCCGGCGACGGATCGGCCTCGCGCACGTCAGCGAGTCGCGTGATCCGATGCACGGCGCCGGCCTGGATCTCCCACCGGAACAGGTCCGGGTGGAGGAAGCCCTCTCCGTCCGTCTCGAAGCGCACAAAGAGGATCGCCTTTGCGTCCGGCAGGAAACGAGGCGCGAAGGGCTCCGCGCCGTTCCGGGTGACCAGCTCGCGCAGCGGCTTGCGGGCCAGGGGCTGCGCGCGGACCGGGGCGATGTCCTCCGGGTCGCGCTTGAGCTGCCGCTCGATTCGTTCCTTCCACTTCCTCTCGCCTTCCTCGTCCTTCCCGGTCGACCACACGACCAGGCGCGACGGTCTCGTGCGGCCCCGCACCACGAGCGCGAGCTTCGTCCCGTCGGCAGAGACGGCCGGCTCGCCCGTGGTCCAAGAGAGCTTCTGCCACACCTCGCCCTCGACCGCCGTCGGGCCGAGCCTGCGGTCAGCCTCCACCGCCCGCCACGTCAGCTCCGCGCAGAAGCGCTCGTACAGCCGGGCTGGCGGTTCGCCGAAAACGCCCTCGAACGCGGTGTCGAAGCTCCGGCTCTCCTTCGCGGTCAGCCGCGCCCACAGGTGCTTGAGGCTGTCGGGCCCTGAGCGCTCGACAAGCCACTCCAGGTACGCCGATCCGGCGAGGTACGCCATCGACATCCCGAGCCAGCTCTGCGAGTCGCTTGCCATCTGCTGGTATGTCGGCAGTCTTCCCGCGAGAGCGCGCTGGCGCAGAATCGCCGCTCGGAGGTCCCCGTTGGGCCGCCCGGACCCGGTCAGCTTGCCTTCGACGAGGGTGGCGTACCCCTCGTGGACCCACCGCGGGGCCTTCAGCGTGATCGGCCCGACGGGAAGCAACTCCTCCGCCAGCCGTCGCGCCGGGCTGCGAGACGGGCGCAGCATGTGCGCCAGGTGCGTCTCTTCGTGCAGCGTCAGGAGTTCGATCCAGTCCGAATAGAACCCGATCCCGGAGGCCGGCCCGGGCGGGCTCGTCCAAAGCACCATGCGTGGCGAGACCAGCAGCGGGAGCGCCATCCCGTTGGGCTGCGCGACCGGGTCGGACACCACGATGTCCACGACCTGGGGCGGCGCATAGCCGACCTCGGCGATCACGCGATCGCGGACGGCCTCCAGCCTCGCGGCGGCGCGCAGCGCCCATGCTTCGGCCGGAGCCGTGTAGTGGACGCGGAAGTGCGGGGTCATGACGGTCCGCCAGTCGGCGCTCGGCAACTGGGCCAGCACATTCACGGTTGGCACAAAGCAGGCAAGCAGAAAGGCCCGTCGGAGCATGACGAAAAGGTACCACGCGAAGGACACGAGCCTGGCCGCCCGGCGGGCGGCCGTTATGCTCGCATCGCGATCTACACGGCGGGAAGGTCCCCGGGATCGTCGCGGCCGGATGGCCTACTTCTTGCGGAGGTGGACGTTGCCCGAAAAGCTCTTGGCGACGATCCTGCCGCCGGCACCGGTGGAAAACGTCAGTTCCTTGCCGGGACCGTACTCGCTCGTGCGCTTGGCCGCGGGCCCGAAGTCGTCGGTGACGTCGCCGGAGAACGTCGTCACGTCGAAGTCGGCAACCGTCGCCGCCGGCAGAGTCAACTCGACAGAGCCGCTCACGGTCTTCGCCTGGAGCCGGCCGTCTTTCGCAAGGCCGGCGTCGAAGCGGATGTCACCGGAGGTCGTCTCGAGGTCGATCCGGGACACTGCATCGCCCTTGACTGAGATCGTGCCGCTCACCGAGGTTGCCTCCACGCTGCCCGTGACGCCGCTCAATGTGATCGCCCCGCTGACGGACTTCGCGCGACCGGGGGCCGTAGCCGCCGTGATTTCGATGTCCCCGCTCACAGTCCTGGCGCTGAATTCCTTCGGCTCCCCGGCGACGGTGACCTCCCCGCTGACCGACTCGAGATTCACCTCGCCGCGGACCTTGCCGACCTTGATGTCCGCGCTGACCGTGTTGACCTCGAGCCCGCTGCCCGCCGGCACCATGATCTCGATGTCCGACCCGTCGACGTGGTGCGCAGAGTGCGGCAGCACCACGCGAACGACCGTGCGGCTGCCGCTGCCGGTGAACTCCAGCCGCTCCGCGCCCTTGCCCAGAGTTCCGGCGACGGCCACCTGATCCTGGTCCCAGCCGGTCACCGTGACCGAGCCGGCCACGTTGTGCACCTCCACCACTCCGTCCTTGGCCGCGGGCCGCTTTTCATCCACCCGCTGTTGCGCGACCGCGGGAAACGCCGCGGCTGCCGCCGCCAGTGCGAGAATTCCGATCCTGTTCATCGTCGTGCTCCTTTCCTCACCCGCGCGCCGGAAGTCCGGCTGCGCGTTGCAGCATGTCGATCTCCTGCCGGTACGCCGTCACCAGCAGGGAGGGCAGTTCCTGGTTGCCGGGATCCCTCGCCAGCGCGTCTTCCATCTGGCGCACCGCGTCGTCGATGATCCGAACGTTCTCGTCCAGGACCTTGAGCGTCGCCGGGGACAGCGAGCTCCTGCGGGTCTCCAGGACGGCAAGGAGCTGCCGCCGGGCCGCCTCGTAGCTGCCGCGAGCCTGCGACAGCTCGAGCGTCGCCGCGGTGACGCCGGCCGCTGTGCCCGCGCGACCCGGCCCGGAGGGGCCTGTCGCGGCGTCTCGCCGAGCGACCATCAAGGTCGTGACGACGGATGAAACAACGACCAGCGCGGCTGCGGCCGCAGCCAGCGCGCCACGACGGTGCCATCGAGGGTGCCGGACGGCGCCGAAACGCCCTTGCGTCACCGTGTCTCCCTGGATTCGTGCGACGATGTCTGGCCAGAGGTCGTGCGCGGGTTCGATGGCACGCGGGAGCATCGCGGCCCCGGCCGCCAGCGCCCTCACTCTCGCCTCCGCTTCCCGACACGAAGGACAGATCTCGAGGTGGAGCGCGACCGCGCCTCGGTCGGCCGCGGAGAGCGTACCGTCGACGAAGTCATCGAGCCGCGCTACGAGGTCCCGGCAGTTCATGACGACAACACCTCCCTCAGAAGACGTCGTGCTCGGTGCAGGTGCGCTTTGCATGTGCCCACCGCGAGTCCGGTGTGGTGAGCGATCTCGGCATGCTCCCAGCCCTGCACGTCGTGCAATACGAACACGTGCCTGGCCTGCGGAGGGAGCGAGGCGATCGCCCGCTCGAGGTCCAGCGCCTCGCCGGGCCTGGCGGCGGGCACCGACCCCGCGAACGGCTCCAGGTCGTCGGCCAGAGTGATACGCGCTTCCCGACGCCGCCGCTCACGCCGCTCGGAGAGGACGACGTTGACCGTCAGGCGCGTGAGCCACGTGGCGAAAGCGCTCTCTCCCCGGAAGGTGGCGAGCTTCTGCCACGCGCGGACGAAGACGTCCTGGGTTAGCTCTTCGGCCAGGGCGGCGTTTCCGCTCATCCGCAGGCAAAGAGCGTGAACGAGGCCGACCGTGGACCGGTAGAGCCGCTCGAACGAACCGAGGTCTCCTGCCTGCGCCGCCCCGACAAGAACGCGCTCGTCGTCGCGGTTTGTGCTCATGACCGCGCTCCAGGTGCCGGCTGAGAGGTGCGCTGCAAGCTCAGATGCCGTGTCCACGCTCGATTAGACGCCGACGGCACCTCTGGGGTTTAGCCCGACGATCAGAGGCATTGGGCCAAGGGTCGCCGCGACCCTACTTCGCGCCGCTCTCGATCGCGAAGACCGGCTCCACGTCCACCGGAACATCATGCAGCGACTCCAGGACCTTGGCCATCGCCGGCTTCACCGCGCCGTATCTCTTGACCAGTTCCTGCGCCCCGGTGTAGGACCCCTCGGCCTCGAGCATCAGGAGGTCGTGGGCGAGTGATTTGATCCCGGCCCCGAATTGCGCCAGCACCGGCCTGAAACGTCCGTTGGGCGTAACTTCGATCGCCCCCTTCTCCAGGAGGTAATTGGCCTGGATCACGACGCCGAGACCGTGCGCGTCGGCAGCCCCAAAACGCGCCGCCCGGAACAGCCCGGCAAGGTACGTCCAGGGCAGGGGCTGGACAACGCTCAGCGGCACGGTCTTCTTGTTGGCCAGCACGGCGAGCGTGTAGACACCGAGGACGTCCGCCTTCGCCTCCTCGATCGCGCCGTAGAGATCCTTCAGCTCGAGGCGGGCTTCGGTGTCCCGCCCGCCCACTTTGATCCGGCCCGGGCCGAGGCCGTGGGAAAGCTCGTGGAAGAGCACGTGATGGAAGTAGGCTTCGAAGCTCAGGCTCGCGACCTCGTCAGCGGGCAGCGCGCGCGAGGCCACGGCCGTCAGGATGGCATCGTACTTGGCGCGCATCATGTTCTTGAGCAGCACCTTTTTGGAGCCCTTGGCCTCGCGCACGCGCTCGTCGTTGGGCAGGTTGAACGCCATCGTCTGCACCCCGCGGAGAGCGTCGCCGCCCGTGATGATCTCGTCGGCAACCCTTATCGGGGACTCGCTCCCGCGCTTGGTGTTCTTGCGCTCGTCGGGGATCGGCAGCCGGCTCTCGAGGTACGGCAACTCCTTCTTGTAGCGGGCCAGTTGCTCGGAGTCCTTTGGACGCTCGGCGCAGATGAACGCCTCGAACGCCGCTTTGTAGCCGAAGAGCCCGTCCTCGTAGGTCTCGTAGGGCCCGATCACCACCTCGACCGGGGAGTCGAGGTCCATCCATGCCACGTCGGAAGCGTAGTAGTCGTCCGACAGGAATGCGTCTGCCCTCAGGGCGAGGAACTTCCTCAGGCTCGGGGACGTGCTGGTCTCGGCGGCAGCGTTCAGCTCGGCGGCTGCCTGCTGCAGGAGATCGCGGTACTCGTGGGAGTACGGCACTGCGACGAGGTCCTTTCCGCTTCTCCGGATGACGGTCACGGGAGAGGTCAAGGCCTTGCGGTCGTCGGGGTGCGCGGCGAGCCACCTCTCGAACTCCTCCTTGGGCATGTCCTCGGGGTAGAAACCGGCGCCCGCCGGGTGTTTCGCGCTCCCGAGAAACGGCTCCGACTCCTTGAGGCGGTCCCACGGACCCATCATGATACGAAAGTAGTCCCTCGCCGCCTGGGCGTCGGGGCCTGCGAGCGATCGGACGCGTGGCGCGAACTCGGGGTTCCCCTGCCACGCCTGCCGCTGAAAGATCGCGTCGACCAGCTTCGCGGCTCGCACGAGGTGCTCGATCGCCTTGCGATCGCCCGCCGCGAGATCCGACGTGTCGGCGGCGAGCGTCTGACGGACGAACTGTGCCCGGCGAGCCTGGATGTCCGCCGCAACCTTGAGGGGCCCGTCCGCGGTTCCGGCGGTCGGCTTCGCTCCGCACGCCAATAATGACATCAGCACCAGGCACCTGGCGGCGCACTCGCGAACGTTCCGTTCCATTGCACACCTCCAGCAGAACCCAAGCGTATCTCAGTTCTTCCGCGTCGTCGACAGCCGGCGAGGTGGGCTCACGAGGCCTGCCCGGACCCGGCTCGCACCGGCAGGAGGCCGGCCTGTCTGTGAGTCAGCGCACCGCGATTGTGAAATGCGGCCGCCGGTTCTGCGCGTTAGATCGGCTGTGAACGCGTCGGGAGAAGAACTGTGAGCCTCACTGGACGACTCGAGGAGGTCTCCGTGCCGGAGGTCCTCCACCTCCTCTCGTGGGGGGAAAAGACCGGGAAATTGACCCTCAACCGGGCTGCGGCCGAGTGCGTCGTCGTCTTCCGGAGCGGGCGCATCATCAACGCCGCCTCGAACTCGCCCCGCGAAGTGCTCGGGAGCATCCTTGTCTGTCGAAAGCTCGTGAGCGAAGAAGCTCTGATGACCGCGCTCGAGGAAAGGCATCGCTCGGAGGTCGAGCGCAGCCTGGGAGCCACGCTTGTCGCCATGGGAGCGATCACTTCACAGACGCTGGAAACCACCGTCCGACAGCAGATCGAGCACGTGATCGCCGAGTTCTTTCTGTGGGACTCCGGGTTTTTCCGATTCGAGCCGATGGAGGTCGGACGACCCGTAAAGGCGGCCGCCGACTGTGCGGAGTGCGCCTCCGACTGCGGTTTCCACACCGAGCAGGTCATTTTGGAGGTCGTCAGGCGGGTCGACGAGACGCGGCGACGGCGCGAGGAGTACGCCGCGGGTGCCGGAGGTCCGGTTCCGGCCGGCCTCATGGACGACCAGCTTCTGCCGGACCCGTTCGTCCCCCCTCGAAACCGCCCGGCGACCGTCCACGCGATCGTGGCCGAGATGCAGACGCCTGTCCTCCGAGGCGAGGCCATCTTCACGATCCTCAGACACGCCAGAGGGCTCGTGCGCCGAGCGGTCCTCTTCATCCAAAGCCATCGGGGGTTCGTCGGCAGCGGGCAGTTTGGCGTCGAGATCGGGGGAGGATCGGCCGACGAGCACGTCCGCAGGCTCGTGATGCCCCTCGACCAGGCGTCGGTGCTCGCGGACGTGGCCGCCAAGCGAGGCACGTACCGCGGGATGCTTCCGCTCTTGTTCTGGAACGAATTCCTGGTGACGCAGTTGGGCGGCGCCTTCCCGCGGGAGGTCATCGTCGTGCCGGCGATCGTGGACGGCAGCGTAGTCGCCATGCTCTACGGCGACAACATCCCCTCCGAGGCTCCGATCGGGCCAGTCTCGGGTCTGGAGGCGGCCATGATCGAGGCGTGCGCGCGCTACGTCCGGCCTCTGCTCAGGGAGAGCAAGCGCGCCACCGAATTCTCCGCTCGAGCCGCGGCCCGCTCCGGATTGGCGCGGACCGCCGGGTAACAAAAACTCCCTTCCCGCGTACCAGTCGGTGTAGGATGCCCCATCGGGGGGCGATCGAGGCACTCATGAACGAGGTCTGGAAGAAGAAGCTGATCTGGCTCTGGAACGAGTGGATCAAGTCCCTGCTCATCGTCCTGGTGACGGTGGGCGGGTTCCGCTCCGCCATCGCCGACTGGAACGACGTGCCGTCGGGCTCGATGAAGCCGACCATCCTCGAAGGGGACCGCATCGTCGTCAACAAGCTGGCGTACGACCTCAAGGTGCCGTTCACGAGGTGGCGTCTCGCGCGCTGGACGAGCCCGCAGCGCGGTGACATCGTGGTGCTGTTCTCCCCGGCCGACGGCAAGAGGCTGGTCAAGAGGGTCGTCGGACTCCCGGGCGACCGTCTGGCGCTCCGCAACGACCGCCTCTTCATCAACGAGAAGCCGGTCCGATACGGCCCTCTGACGGGGATCGAGGTCAGCGACTTCCAGCACGGCGACCGGCCAGCCAGGTTGCTCGCGACAGAGAAGCTCGGCGATCGAAACCACCCGGTCATGATCACGCCCGAGCTCCCCGCAATGCGGTTCTTCGGCCCTGTAGCGGTCCCGGATGGGCAATACTTCGTCATGGGCGACAACCGTGACGAGAGCGGCGACTCCCGCGTGTTCGGATTCGTCGCGAAAGACGCCATCGTCGGCAAGGCAACCGCGGTGGCGGCGTCGGTCGACCCCTCCGACCACTACCTCCCCCGCTGGCGCAGGTTCCTGCGATCCCTGAACTGACGGGAACGCGCGCGCCCCTCGCCTCACCGATTCCCGCCGGCCGTCAGCAGCAGCGCTGCGGCACGCCCTCGGGGACCGCGGCCGGACCGAACGCTTTCGGGGGGATCGGCTTGCCCTGAAGGGTCGCCAGGCACCTGCGCCCGGAATCGATCAGGATCACGACCACGGCCACCATCATGATCACGGTGAGGCCGCTCTGAAGGTACCCCTGGACCGCCTGTCCCGGCTGCCTGGCCAGCGGGAGGAAGTTGTCCCTGATGCTGAGCGCGCCGGCGGTGAGGGTGGTCGTTGCCACGAACAGCATGGGCACCACGGTGATCGGCGCGTAGCGCGCGTTGCCCATGTTGACTAGAAACGTGGTTGCGATGGCGAGAGCGACCGTGGCCAGCAGCTGGTTCGCGGTTCCGAACATGGGCCAGATGCTCCGGATCGAGCCGGTGTAGATGAAGAACCCCCACGACAGCACGACGGCCGAGGTGGTGAGCAAACTGCCCGGCAGCCACGCCGGATTCCCGAACGGCTTGTGGAAGTTCCCCAGGAACTCCTGAAGGAGGAACCGCGCCACGCGCGTCCCGGCATCGATGGTCGTAAGGATGAAGAGAGCTTCGAACATGATTGCGAAGTGGTACCAGTAGCTCATCAGGCTCTTCATGCCGGGGATCGCGGAGAAGATCTGCGCCATCCCGACGGCGAGCGACACCGCGCCACCGGCGCGCCCCGTCACGTTCTCTCCGACGGCCTGCGAGAGCACCGCGAGGTTCACCGGCTGCATCCCAAGCGTCTTGTACGCAGCGGGCGAGACGTTGATCGCGTAGTAGTCGCCGGGGTGCAGCGAGCACGCGGCGATGAGCGCGACCACTCCGACCAGGCACTCCATGAGCATGCCGCCGTAGCCGATGAAGCGGGCGTCGGTCTCGCGGTCCAGCATTTTGGGCGTGGTCCCCGACGAGACAAGGGCGTGGAACCCGGAAATCGCCCCGCACGCGATCGTGATGAACACGAACGGGAAGAGCTTCCCCGCAACGATCGGACCGCCCCCGTGGATGTACTGGCTGAAGGCGGGAAACTTGAGGTCGGGGTGGACGACGAGCACCCCGAGGATCAGCAGCGCGATCGTACCGATCTTCATATACGAGGAGAGGTAGTCGCGTGGAGCGAGGAGCAGCCACACCGGAAGCACGGAGGCCGCAAACCCGTAGGCGCACAGCAGGACCGTCAGCTGGTGGTGGTCGAACAGGAACAGCTGACCGGCCCCGGAAGCGGCGATCCAGCGTCCTCCGATCACCGCCGCGATCAGCACGATCACGCCCACGGCGCTCGGACCCCTGATCGAGCCCGGCCTGATCTTGAACATGTAGAGGCCCATTCCGATCGCGATCGGGATCGTCATCGCGATCGTGAACGTCCCCCACGAGCTCTCGGCGAGCGCGTTGACCACGACGAGCCCCAGCCCCGCCAGTGCCACCACCGCAATGAACAGCACCGCCACGCCCGCCGTGAACCCCGCCACCGGCCCGATCTCCGCTCTGGCTATCTCCGGCAGCGACCTGCCGTTGTGACGCACCGACGCAACCAGGATCATGAAGTCGTGGACGCACCCGCCGAGGACCGCGCCGGCGAGCAGCCAGATGAGGCCCGGCGCGTACCCGAACTGTGCCGCGAGCACGGGCCCGACCAGGGGGCCGGCACCAGCGATCGCCGCGAAGTGGTGCCCGAACAGCACCCACTTGTTCATCGGCATGTAGTTGTGGCCGTCCTTGAACAGGTGCGACGGCATCTCGCGGCGATCGTCGAGGGCGAGGGCCTTGGCCGCGATGAAGGCGCTGTAGTAGCGGTACCCCAGGGCCAGTATGCAGAGCGCCCCCACCATGATCGGGAAGGAGTTCATTCCGTTCTCCAGCGCCCGCAGCCGGGCACGAGTGCCTTTCTTAGCACTGCCAACGCGGTGCCGCAAGCAAATGCCGCTCCAACGCAGGCGCTGGCCCGCACCCTCCTCCCCTGTCATTGTTCAGAAAGTCCCCCAGACTGCCCCCTGTCATCCTGAGGAGGACCACTGCAGGCGGACCGACGAAGGATCTCCCCGAACCCGCGAGCGACCGGGTCCGTGCGCTCCCGGGAATCGACATAGGTAGGCCCTCGCGGGCTTTCCCTGTCACACCACCGTGCGTACGGGTCCGTACACGGCGGTTCGGTTGGTTTTGGCGTCACAAGGCGAGCTCCAGACGGGGGAGACCGAG
>Ga0182027_10002069_pt1 | contig 32754 bp, 25 predicted proteins | sample 712E1DmetaG_FD_121300 | JGI IMG/M metagenome (GOLD analysis project Ga0182027, IMG submission 121300) | Permafrost microbial communities from Stordalen Mire, Sweden - 712E1D metaG (Illumina Assembly) | ecosystem: Environmental > Terrestrial > Soil > Wetlands > Permafrost | place: Sweden...
ACCGGACATAGCAAAACTGGTCTCGGTACAGGCAGTCCCATTTCTTTGCGTAAGAACAGAAAAACTGGTAAATCCTCCTCCAACGATGGAAGTAATGAAATATCCGCCCGATTTCAATATTGCTAAGCTCCGCTCAATTTACCTTTCCGGCGGAGTATTGATTCTTCAGGATTTAGGGCATTACATCCAATATCATCGCATTTCCCAAAAATTGTCTCTACGAAACATGGGCTCCCAGGTTGGCTTAACGCATGTTGCATTATCGAAAATTGAGTTTAGGGCAACCGAACGAACACGTTTTATTGACATTATTAACCTGGACCTAGCTCTGGGACTTCAAGGAGAATTAATTGCATTGGCAATGCGAACTGCAGAAATGTATGTCGGTATTGGGAGGATAAAGTATCTTAATCACTTCCCGCCGATTGCATGGACAAAAACAGAAGCAGCACTTATTGAGGAACTGGTAATTGTTTCAAGATTATTCCAGCACTTTTTCCCGAATGAGAATAATTGGTTAACTGCTTATAGAGACTTAGAATCGCAACGATTCCCAAGCGCAGATTTGAAATAAACAAAGAGGGAATTCAAGTTAAAACAGCGGTTCGGATTCGCTTGGGGGCACATGCTCATAACGTCAGGAATCTCTGTTCCGACCATTCGCAAAAAGCGTAACCATTGTTAAAAACCAGGTGCGCTTTTGTTTTTTTACACATGATTCTATAAAACAAATTATCATCTTCGCACCTACTCCTGTGGTAACACGGAACTTATTCCCTGTTGAATACTCTGGCCTTAATGGGTGGATGACAAAGGTTTTGTAACGATCCAAAAGAAACCATATGAGAGTGAAATGGGGAGGGACCTGAAAATGCAGCGGTAGCCTGCGGAGGAAACTTTGTCCAGATCGGCAGGCATGGATACCAAAGGCAACACCATGCCTCATTTTATGCGTTAGATAATGTATAATTCTCAATCATTCGAGTTAAGGAGAATCTTTGGAGACAGTTCAATTATGGAATCGACTTGAATTCTACTTTTGGCAATGGATTTTGAAATAATTCTGTAACAACCTATTGCGTAACACCACTCGAATAAATTTCAGCCAAAAAACGATGGCGATAAAGCATAAAAAGGAGGAAAATGAGTATTAATCTCTATCAATTTGTTGGAGTACCCAGCTCGGCTTCGTCAGCCGAAATAGATTCGGCAATTTTTATCAAATATAATGATGTTCGCCGGTTAGTCACACATCATGATCCCGCAATTGTTAACCAAGCTAATGAAGATCTTCTGATAATCGAGCAAGCGCGTTCAACCTTATTAGATCCACAAAAGAAAGCAATTTATGATTCTTCACTAGGGGCGGATCGTGCTACGGCTGGCCTGACTGACCCACAAGCGTCGCAAAATAGTATATCCGGGTTTGCAACTCCTCCGGCATTGCGTTCAAACATCTCCAATAAGCAAGCGGGTGAACAAACAGATGCATGGATCTGTCCCAAGTGCCATACGGAGAACCGGAAAAACATCCGTTTTTGCAAGAAGTGTGGTACTGCCTTGGGAATTGTTTGCCCAAAATGCAATAGCGTAAATGAAATTGACACGGTTTTTTGCAAGGAATGTGGTGTCAATATCAAAGAGTGCGCAGAAGAACTGCAGCAATCAAAGGAGGAGAAAAAAATCCTTGACCAACAAAGAATAATCCGGGAACGGAATCTGGAGCCAATAAGAAAATATGCCAACCGTGCAGCCACCTTTTCATCGCTCTGGTGGATACTATTAGGTTTTGGATTCTATTCCGGAACCTATATTTATGCCTATGTGCAGGCTGGTAAGGCCCTTGCTATTACTCCCACACCGGGCGACCAGGAATATCGAAATAAAGCGACCAGGGCAAGGAAAACATCAGGGGCGCTAATCATAATTTTTTTGGTTGGGATTGCTTTCTATATTCTAGGTACATTGATTTTTGCGAATCATTAGAAGACTTGGATGGTCATTAAACTTTCTGCGATTTATTTGACAATGGTTCCCCATATGGAGAGAACATGGCTACTTACTACGAACTGCTAAAGATCCAACCGACGGCTTCCCCTGCTGAGATCAATACCGCCATCGAAGACCAGTACAACCAGTGGCGACGGTTGGTGACTCACCACGACCCCAACGTGGTAACTCAGGCAAACCAGACTCTGCAATTGCTCGAAACGATTCGTTCAACCTTAATGGATACGAGCAAACGTTCCGTCTATGACGCTGCGATAGGTATCAACGGGCAACAGATCGGCGGGCTGGGCGACCCTGATGCCCTGCTCAGGCTGGGCGGTGCGGTCGCTACACCGCCTCAACCGGCCACCCGGGCCAACGCCTCGCCGGCGCGCGTCGTAGAAGCGACCAACGTCTGGGTTTGTTCTAAATGCAACACAGTCAACCCTTTAAAAACCAAGTTTTGCTCAAAATGCGGCCTACAGCTTGGGGTCGATTGCCCGAATTGCGGCAAGTTGACCAAAGCCACCGATAAGTTTTGCGCCGAATGTGGAAAAAACCTGGAGGAATCAAAAGTTAAGGCGGATGAAAACTTACAGGTTTTACAATGGATCAATCAAACCAGAACTTCTGCTGGCCGAATGAAGCATATGCCAACTATTCGATCATTGATAGGTAGAGGAACATTCCCAGAAATTTATAAAGTATGTTTTGATGTTATGTCGTCTATAAAAATTAAATCAATGGGACTGTCTTTCTCAGTAAAAAATGTCACAACCAACCCTCAGATCGGGGAAATCAATGGTGAAATTGCTAATTTCGCCAGTTTTCCGAAAAAGTTCAGTTTGAAACTATTCGTGCAAAAAACATCCTTTCCCGTTCTGGGAGTTGTGTTGGTGGTTACAACAAACTATCCACAAGTTGACCTCGGAACAGGTTTGTCATTTGTTGCCAATCCATTCATGCAATCCTTACTGGAACGACCAGACTTGTTTTCGGATATAAATTCTTAACCCGGCCATACAAAAGGGGTAGAACACTCTAGCGTGCAAACCTTTATTGGCCCGATTTCAGCCATGTCCAGAAATCAGGGGCAATAAACTGATACCAGGGCAGAATCCTGGCATCCAGGTAATCCATGATTAGAGCCAACGCCAGGGGGGGCGGGGGTTGGCTGCCGAAAAAAGCCACAACCGAGAGATTTAGTTTCTCCAGGACTGTTTGAAATCTGGCCATGGCTGTTTCCCTTGTCAAGGTACCGATCGGTAGTTCCACTGGCTGCCAGTTCTCCTTCCCGGTTTTCGATGAGAATTCCCAGGCCCCATACGCCAGCAACCGGCCAGTGGTGGCTTCCAATGCAAGCCAGCGATCCGGTGGGGAAACCCGCAATGGTTTTCCGGGCTGCCGCTGTGCTGGACAGGCAAACCAGGCATAGGCAGGCTTGAATAGATGCAGTGTCGGCATGGGCAAAGAAAGTTCCCATTCCATCGGAAGTTCAACTTTGGCTGTCATGTTTTTCGATAACAGCTGACTTATTTCTTCTACGGTAAATATTTTCGAATCCTTCATGTAGACCTCGCCGGCAGGTGAAAAGACTGGTCAGTAACCACGCAACCAGTTCCATGGTTTTGCCAAGAAAAGAGCATCTCCGCGCTTGAGACGAAACGGCCCGATCCAATATTCCCGGCGTTGTTACCGCTATCATTGATGAAAAAACCTTTTAATTCTTTGGTTTCAGGGTTTCGCGCCGTTCCAATCACTGAGACAGCGTGATCGGGACGCGGCAACAAGTTGATGCTGGTATGTGGGTTCTGCCCCCAGAGTTCATCGGCATTTACTCCGGTAATAACGCCCTTGCCTTGTTCCACCTTCTGCGCCAACTGTTCCATGTTCAAATTTGTTTCCACATGCGCAGGAATTCCCAATTTCTCCAAAAGTGCCTGCTGGCCAGGCAGGCTTGTACCGCCATTGTTTTCCGGGGAACTGTCTGTTACGCACAAAGCTGGGCTGTTATCACTGGCCAGGTTAACGATATCCTGTTCACTGAATTTTTCGCCTTTCTCATTTTGAAGGCCAAATTGATTGGCAACACTTTGTACCGAACACAACCCGCATGTGCCTTCAAAACCTGGAACCTCACCTTGTTGATGATTTAATTCCTTGAATGCATTGACATCACCGGTGACAATAACTTGTTCCCCACTTTCCAGGGTAGTCACCGTGGTTGGGATGGTTGAGTCGTCTGTGGCAGGTTGAGAAGAAGATGTGTCATTGGCGGTCGCGCCGGGTGGTTGGTCACGGGATGGGTTGGGACCCGTGCCTGCCCCGATCTCCTTGATCCTTTCGGGGTTGACGTGAAGCTCTTTCTGTTCCGGGCCAATAAAACCCGGCTTCCCTTCAGATTCGGGCTGAACCGCAGGTTGACCTTCGTCAACGCCTGTGGGAGCATTGTCAACAGGCGGCCCAACCGGTATATCTCGAGGAACATTCGGGACAGGTTCCGGCGAAGGAGTCGCATCGTTGGGGTTTTCCGGGAGAGGCGCTGGTTCTACCAGCATATCCCCGGGGTTTTCCGGGGCGGGAACCGGTTCGGCGGGAATGTCGAGAGGAACATCCCGATTTGGCTCCGGCTCAACCGCTATATCTTTAGGGTTTTCGGGGGCAGGAACGGGTTCGGCCGGCAGGTCTTTGGGATTTTCCGGGACGGGCACCGGTTCAGTGGGCATGTCGCCGGAAATATCCCGATTAGGATCCGGCTCAACCGGCGTATCTTTAGGGTTTTCGGGGGAGGGAAAGGGTTCGGCCGGCATGTCTTTGGGATTTTCCGGGGCAGGCACCGGTTCGGCGGGCATATCGCCGGGAATATCCCGATTAGGATCCGGCTCAACCGGCGTATCTTTGGGGTTTTCGGGGAAGGGAACCGGTTCTACCGACAGATCCTTAGGATTTTCAGGGGCGGGAATCGGTTCAGGCGGGGTCTCCGCGGGAATATCGGAAGCAGGCTCAGGCACAGCTGGCGTCTCTGCAGGAATATCAGAAGCAGGCTCCGGCGCGACAGGAGGCTCTAGAGGGATATCAGAAGCTGGCTCTGGTTCGACAGGAGGCTCTATGGGGATATCAGAAGCTGGCTCTGACGCGACTGGAGGCTCTACGGGAATATCAGGAACAGGCTCCGGCTCGACCGGCGTCTCCGCGGGAATATCGGGAGCAGGTTCCGGCTCGGTAGGAGTCTCTGCAGAAATATCAGGAGCAGGCTCCGGCACGACCGGCGTCTCTGCAGGAATATCGGGAGCAGGCTCCGGCGCGCAAGGAGGCTCTGCAGGAATATCGAGGGATGGTTCCGGCTCGGCTGGGGTCTCTGCGGGAATATCGGGGGCGGGCTCCGGCTCGGCCGGGGTCTCTGCGGGAATATCGGGGGCGGGCTCCGGCTCAACAGGGGTCTCTTCGGGAATATCGATTGCAGGCTCCGGCTCAGCCGGAGTCTCTTCGGGAATATCAGGGGCAGGTTCCGGATCGGCCGGAATCTCTGCAGGAATATCGGGAGCAGGCTCCGGTTCAGCCGGGGCATCCGGCATTGGAGAAAATTCCATCTCGCCCATGGGATTATTTCCTTAAGAAGTTATCCTAATCCGAAGGTATCAATGTCAACCAGAATGTCTCTGCCGATTTTTCGCAGGTTCATTTCATCCGAGTCGCCGGCATGATGCTGCCAATCATCAACCCGGTGAGCAAAATAACAGTACAACAGGCCGCGCTGAGCCGGCTCCCGGTTGGATAAACGCCGCTTGAATTCTGTACGCACCGCTTCAAGCAATTTCCAGCGCATCCCTTTGTCGCCAGGATACTGGAGCGCTGCATCCAGCCAGCGAGTGGTCAGCTCGCGCAGAGTCTCATCCCGCAGCCAGGTCGACCTAATTTCTGAGCGATATGAACAGCGCTTTTGGTTCCACTCGCGGCAGCGCAGGCAGGTCTTCATTGGAGCGGAGAGAAAGTAAGAAAGCTCAGTCTTTTCCACCAGCCAGAGAGAACGGGCGGATGACACAGGAGCAGGCAAGGTTGAGCTGGTGGCCGCCAATGATGCATCCCAGGGCAGGATCTGAACGTCAGACAAACCAAATTTTTGGCACTGCCGCTCCATAAAATGATGAATAGACTCATCATTTTTTTCAGCATCCGACAATTTTTGGTAGCCCAGCTGGTCGCCAAACTCGGGGATCTTGATATGGACCGGTCTCCCTGAAGGGCTTCGGACAATGGAGAAACCTGTTGCCAGTGTACGGGCGTACTCGCGCTGCTGGACGTCCAGGTTCATTATGTTGCTAAACAAATCAAAGCTGGGTGCATCTTCAAGCCAGTGCATTATTTTCAAGAAGGTATTTCCAATGGCACCCTTGACCAGCATGGTTGGGATCTGTTCGGCAATGATCAAACCTTCGCCAAAGCCGCGCACTTCGGCAAGGATATTGGCAAAGTCTTCTCCCGCAGAGCTGCGAGAGTCGCCCACTCCGGATCCTGCAGAGACTTCTGACATTAAACGGTGGGCTTCTTCCACAACTGTTATATGAGGGCTATTCGAGGGACGGGTGTGCTGCTCAATTTCTTCTGCCAGCCGCATAAGCAGGAAACCCATCAGCAAAGAGGTGTCCTGTACGGAACCAACCCGGCCTATCTCCATGATAGTAGGCAGATTAAGTATCTCGTGAAACGACATGGACCGGCGTACATTGACCACATGCCCGGCATTTTCGAGCAGGTCGGCAATGCGAATTACCGAGGCCTGCCGAACATTGTCTTTGACTTCCCTGCCATACTCTAGGCTGTCTGCAATTCTCTTGATCGTTTCATAGAATTCCGACATGGTCGGGTATTCTTTATCAAGCGAACCTTTTCCTTGAACTGTATCCCAACCTTTCAACCGGTAAACCTGGCGCAACGCGTCCCGGTAGATCATTGGGAGCGGGTCATTCAAGGTGAATGCGGCCATAAAAACGCGCATCAGCCGGGATATATGTGTTTTTATGAGTAGGCCGTCTGGTACTTCAAAAGGATTAAAACGGAAAGGGGATGTATTTGCATCGCCTAATGTGAAAATCAGTAAGTTCTCTTTGAGCGATTGGAAGCCAAGCAGGTCGCGGTAATCTGGTTTGTCTATGGGGTAGAGCACAAGGAATGGAATTTTATGCTGAAGCCACAACTGGCTGAGGATATGCTTGATGGTGGTGCTTTTGCCGCTGCCGGTGGACCCGGCGATCAAAGCATGCCGCACCAGGCTTTCCACTTTAATTTCAAATGGCTGCGAAGTTGGGTTTCCACGATGGTAAACCATTCCCAGACTGATCTTGGGTTTTACCGCATCCTCTTTGGTCTCCTGGATGGCATCATTTAGATTGGCGCGCGCCTGATACTGCGTTTCCAGTTCTTCTGCAAAAGCTACAAAAGGCTCATTTTTAACCAACACGCCGGGTAAATATCCTGATTCAGGCGAGACTGGCAAGCGGAATGCCCCAAAGGCTTCACCTGGTGTGACCATATAGCGAAGTCGCTGAAGTGGGGGAGACGCTAGGGTATGTCCCCAAAAATCCTGTTCTAGATACTTTATGTTGTGAATGGCGGTCTGAAGTTCAGTGTCATCGCCAGGCTGAGCAAGGGCCCATTGCGTCGGATATTCGTTTTGTACATTCCCCATCATTTCAGAGCCAAGCGCTTCAGCAAGCGCATAGGGGGCTTCATTTTCTCCTATCAAATGCACGCGCACCATGGCTAGCTGCTCACGTTCCTGCATCAATTGCTTATAAACATAAATGCCAATCATGGAACGGGAACGAATATATTCTTCTGTAACATCCTGATCTTCGGTGGCAGTTTTCTTGAATTGACCGATTGCAAAGCTGGTATTATAAACTTCCTGGTCATACATGCGTGTTGGCCGAAGACTGATGGAAACATAGCACTTCTGGGTCTGGTCTGCCAGTGCAGTTAGAAACCGTCCCATTGGATTGAAGAGAATACTGGGCACAAATGGATGGGCAACATAATCGCCTTTGCGCTCCACGCGTCCCATCGCAGCTGTGCTTTTAATAGGCATATCTTCGTATTTACGAATTTCGAGAATGTTTTTATTACGCAGGGTATCGACATTCAGCGGATCGTAACATCGCATAAACTCTTCCCGTGAGGAGACTAATTCCAAGGGATAGTTAAATGGATCCTCCAATGGAAAGATGCTAAGGAATTTCTCCCACAATCTCATTGCCAATGGAACGCCAGCCCCCTGGCGAGTAGAAAAGACCTTCCCTAAAAAGATAATATCAATCAGGTTTGGTTGTCCTTCGACAGGGTTGGGGGTGGAAATAAAGCGCAGCTCAAAAGTTGCATTGTTTTCGCGCATTCTAACAAGATCATAAAGGAAACGCACCTGACGTTGTTGTATATAGGAATTCCGGGGCTGTCCACCTAGGCGGGTAAAATCTGCCGAAATCATGGAAGGCAAAAAAGGAACACGAACAGCCCAGATGGAGTGCTCGCCCCCCGTTTCTTCGTAGGTTACCCCTTTTTCGTTATCAAAACCAACGGCACGGCTGATAAAAACGCGGTCGGTTGTGTGAATATAAGGGTATTTTCTTTGTCGTGTCCGGCCAATTTTCGATTCTGGGATCACTAGTCATCTCCTGTTTTCCAGAACAACAAGAATCTCTAACCTCGGCGATTATTAGCCGATACGAAAGTAATCAAACCAAACACAATCAGCACTGCTACAACAATCACGCCAAAGCAAACCGGCCCAAAAGCCATGGTAATGGACAGAAGAATGGGGGAGAGAGCCCCAAAAATCATATCCTGGTTCAAGGAACGACGACCGCCAAAAAGGAAGAAATAAATACCAGACCCTATCGCGCCCGCGATCGCAGCTCCAACCCCTAATCCAAATCCGTTCAGGATGGGTCTGGACAGGTATGACCAATTAAAAGGAATGTGATTGCTGATTGCACTACTTATTTGAGATATTAGTGCAATGACTCCAATGATAAATCCCAATCCTGCCCCAGCAGCGGCATATCCGATCGTTATTTTTAACGTATTTTGTTTGATAAATGCCATACGGGCAGTATTGGCATTCTGGTTCAATACCTGGGCTTTCTGCCAATCAGGTTCATCCCGCTTGCAGAGTACCTGCCCCTTGGAATTACCCAATCCTTCAAAAGCACCCAGTGCATCCTTTGCCAGTCCATATTTCCCATTCTGTAGGTGCGCCTCGGCCTCGTTCAGTTTTTGCCGAATCCCCTGGCGTTGTTTTTCCAAGGCTTGCGTCCGTGCAGTTGCTTGTTCTTCGGCGAATTGTTGAGGGTTGACACCACAGGATGGACAGAACTTGGCAGTTCTTTCATACATCGTTCCGCACTTGGGGCAATTTTGGCCGATCTCATTACCGCATGATTTGCAAAACAGGCTTCCCACTTGGCTAATGCTATTGCATTTTGTACAGAGCCAGCCTTCAATAGGAACGGCAGCCGGTGCAGGCGCGTAAGCAGCCGGGGTTGGGCGTGCCATTGGAGGAACCATCGACGGCATCGCTCCAGAAGGATTGGCCGGCGCAGATTGGGGGTCCAACAATCCCCCCACTACCGAACCAGATAATCCAAGTGTCTCATCGTAGACAGCTTTGTGATCGGGGCTCATCAAGATTGCACGGATTTTTTCTATTTGCTGCAGAGCTACGGTCGCCTGATTGGCTACATTTGGATCATGATGAGTTACCAACCTGCGGCACTGGTTATACTTCTCATCAATGGCCACTTGCAGCTCATTCATGGAAGCAGTGGGTTTCACGTTGAGAATTTCATAATAGTTCGGCATAAATTTCCTTATCCTTGTTATTGTGGGTGGAGATTGATTGAGCTAATGGCATATGCCAAGGATTTAATCTGCTGGTTTAATTTTCCGATGTTCGTCTCACGCAGGAGAACAGCCTGCGCGTAACGAGATTCAATGCCTTGCGAAGTGTTCCAACCAATCACAACATAACCGGCAAGAATAAAACCTAAAATAAATAATTGAATGGCATTAACCAGCCAAATATCAAATTCGTATCGATTTACAAGAAAGAAATAATCCGTCAAACCATTGGTGGAAAAAATTAAATATGCACAATACAAAAGCGGGACCGCAAACAAGAGCAGCCCGAAAAATGTTCCTAAAATACCCAAATTAGGCAACCTGTTATTGAAAGGTTTGAGATTCTTAAAGTTACGCTTTGGTATGCCTAAAATAATACACAGCAAAATAAAATAAACAAAAGCGGTTGCCAGCCGGTCAAAATTCGTGATAACAAATCCTTCCGTATGCAAGCTGACCAATATGGATTGGATAGTTCTGGGAAACCCCAGGAATAACAAGAGCGCCAATGCCGCACCAATGCCTCTGAAAAGCGAGATTTTCTTGGCCAAAGAAAGAAAAATGATCACTGCTGCAAGTATCGCAGCCATTATGGCAGCTACCAGGATGCCAGATGAGCCATGGGTGAGGTTGTAAGAATTATCAGAGCCCGCTAAAAACAAGCTTGATAAGTCAACGCCGGGGAAATGACCAGGCAGAGCAAAGAGATAAGCAATGGCAGCGGTGATGCCAACCACAGACCACGCGCCAGCATAGAAGATTTGTTTTTTCATATTACCGAGATCGGCCTCGGGAGTTGGAATATACTTTTCCCACCGATCCAAATCAAGCTGGTATTTACCGAGTTGTTCTTCCAATTCTTTTTTGTGCTGCGCTTGAAGGATGCTTACGCCACAGCTAGTGCAAAACTGTGCACCTATTTCCACCAACTTATTACAGATTGGGCATGTTATTGCCAGGGTCTCGCCACAAACCTTACAGAATTGGCTGTTTACAATATTTTGGGATTGGCATTTTGGACAAGTCCAGGAGCGCTGATTGGAGGATTGCGTGGGAGGTAAATGATGAAGAACCGGCTGAGGGTGAGACAGCGGCATACTGGGCGGAACGGGCAAGTTCTGAGGAACTGCCGGGCGAGCATTGGGATCCTCCAGGCCGCTTACAACAGACCCGATGGCCGCATCATAAGCCGAGCGTTTTCCCGTATCTGTTAAAACCGAGCGGATCTTTTCCAGGGCCTGCAACGCCTGGTTGGCCTGGTTGACTACATTGGGGTCATGATGAGTCACCAGCCGCCGGCAGCGGTTGTATTGCGCATCCAATGCCTGTTCGATCTCCGGTTGGGTGGCAGTTGGAACCACATTAATGATTTCATAATAGGTCGACATGAGTTTATTTATCTCCAGGTGGAAAACGCGCGTCGCGCTCTCTACCCACCATCCATCTTTGAATCCATTTACCTTCCAATCCGAGTTGCTCTATCCAACGATCATAGGAAGTTCGAAGCAAATCCACCGCGTTCTTATTCCCAGGGTCAGTTTGCAAAAGGATTTTTAATTCTTTGACGGCATTCTCCCATTGTCCAGAATCAAAATACTGCTGCGCTAAGCCGAATTGTGCCAGATTTAAATTGTTTGCCAGGTCCGGAAAATCTTCGCCACTGGTAAGGAGCTTTTGAAAGCCATCCCTGGCGCATAAGTATTGCTGCGTCTTCAGGCATGCCAGGCTGGAATCGTATTGCGCCTGCAATTCATCGCGAGTCTGCTTGACCCGGTTGGCATACAAAAATGTAACAACGCTTACTATCGCGCCCAAAATCAGAACACATATTAGCAGAATCAAAATAAGTTTACGAAAGCCTGACTGACTTTTTTGTACTTCATCTTTAATTATTATTGCTTTTTCATCTTCAAGCTTCTCCCGATGCCATATCGCGTTCTGGGATTTTAGTTGTTCCAAATGCGGCAAAGCTGCTCGAAAATCTCCCATGTTGATTCCGCAACTCGTACAAATAATTGCATGAGGAGCATTAAGGGCCTGGCAATTCGGACAGATGAGCAGGTTTTTGGAATCGGGTTGAATTGTCACGGTTTATTCAATACATATCTAAAAATCAGAAATGGGATAACCGTCAGAGCAATACATGCCAAACTAAACAGAAGCCAAAATAAAACGCCTTGAGCAGCACGAACCCGGTGACCCGATTCAAGTGCCTGCACTTTTGCTTCGCTTTCGCGACGATCTGCCAGAGTCTTTTGTTCTGTAATAATCGCCTGAGTCATACGCCTCTGATCGTATTCAGGCAAGAATGTATTGCAGCGCGAACAAACTGACTGGCTAAGTGGAACCGGGTGTCCACAACTGGGGCAAGGGCGAGAAATCTGTTGACCACACTGCACACACGTGGTAGCCTGTACAGGATTGGGAGCGCCACAGTATGGACAGGGTTGTTGGATTACCGGTGTAGGTGACTCCGGGCGCATTATCGTTGCAGGCCGATCCAAAAGAGTCAATGCCATAGGAGCTGCAGGATCCGCTGGCGCACCAAGAGAACGATCATAGTTCGTGCGTTCACTTGGATCGATTAAGACTGCATAGGCCTGATCCAAAGCCTCCAGAGTAGAAGTAAGGCCGGGCTCCTCCATATTTGAAGACATCAATTTCGCCCTGGATCGTGCATAGCTCTCCTTGATCTCATCGGGAGAAGCGGTTGTAAGGAGATTGAGCAATTTGTAATAATTTTCCATATTCCACCTAACCAAAATACTGCTTGGTTTCGCGGGCAATCTCAACCAGATATTGTCCCGACCAGCGCCTCAGAACAGCTGACTGGAACGAGGCATCTTCATTATCTACTTCCACTTCAACAGTAGGGGGTTCTGTAGGATAACCTTTTGGACAATTTATATAAAGCGTAATAGCGCCTCCGGATGCCCTCGGCATTGCAAGGAGGATATCAAAAGAACCGTCGGGTATGCCATCCTCATCCAGGCCGGATTTGCTTTCCACTTTTGCGCCTGGCAGGCCTTTTAAATATCCAATATCTTCGCGAATGCGGGTATTGATATCTTTTGGAGCAGAGTGCTGATCGGTGATCATGGGCGTGTTGGTGCCTATATTTGATCCATACCCACCGGAGGTCATCACAGGATTGTTAAAGGCACCGAGCAACTTGGATGGGTCAAAATTAGGCATACTGTTGGGCTGGTTCAGAAAACTGGCCGGATCAAGCAATCCCTTATCAATCAGCTCTTTCATTACTTCCATATTTCCGGCTGCCAGTTGAGCATAAAGTTCCGGGCGATTCATCATCAACCATTCTGGTGTGACGCGCGTGCCTTGTACAATGGCGTTATCCAACTGCCAATCTCGAATGCGCGTGAATTCGTTCATCTGCTGTCCTGCAAGCGCATCGGAGCCGGTATCAGTTGCTTTAATAGTTGTGACTAATACATTAGACACTTCTACGCCAATAATTTTGGTCAGCTGCATGGCTTGCAAACGCTGCAGGGAAGCCTGGGCAATTCCTTCACCCTGGGTCCGAATTTCATCAACAGTAGCATAAACGACTGCACTGCGGATGGCCTGGATGACCCGGTCATACAGGCTGGTAAGTGGAGTCGTGATCTCGGTTGCGATACGGCGCGGATCCCGAACTTGATATTCCACTGCTACATCAAGATTGATTTCTACAGGAAGAGGTTTTTGTATGGTAAATTCCCGGGTGGTGGAGACTGTTAGCGTGTTAAGCTTGACGTTGATTGCGGTTGCTTTTACATCCCTGAAGAAATGATACTTGCTAAGAAAGTGGGTGCCCGGATCCAGAATCTCTTTAAAAGCACCGCCTTCGGTAATTACAGCGCACCAGCCTTCATCGACTACATATTTGCCACTTAGAAATGGTAAGGGCAAACCTTTATCCAATAATTGCTGAGGGCGAATAATGTCAAAATCATTGATGAGGTGGCGGTTGGTAGACATTAGTATCCTCCTGAATGTATTCCCGAGATTAGTGAAACTAAACCGAGTAATAAAAATATTCCAATGATCGCGACATATATTCCGAGGGCAATTCCTGAGACGGTAAGAGCTGTCTTTGCCTTCTGCCGATATTCTTCATCACCTGGAACCTGTGCAGCCGATAATACTTTTCGTGCATTCACAACCGAGATAATCCAAAAAGGCATTCCGATAAAACTCAAGAAAAAGCCAACAACACACCCTGTTTTCATCATGCTTGAGGCTTTATCAGCTTGTTGTATTACCGGACCCAAGACACCTTGTATTTGAGCCAGCCTTTTCTGTTCAGCAATGCGATGTCTTTCTGCTTCAGCTGTTTGTACTTCCAGTTCCCGTTCATACTCGCGAACGCTGACACCGCATTCTGAACAGAACTGGGCATTTGCTTCTAGTAAAACGCTGCACTTGGGACATGGTTTGCCCAACACCTGCCCGCATTTCTTGCAAAATCGTGTTCCTATAGGTGCTGGAGTCTTGCATTTTGGACATATCCAACGATTGGCCGTCACCGAATCAGCGATACTATTTTGACGGGAAATGGATGTTGCAAGAGGGGGTACCGCAAATGCCATATTCTGTTTTTGAGCAGATGGGTCAGCCACTCCCCCAATATTCCCGATCCCAATGGAAAGATCATAATCACAACGTTTCGATGGGTCCAACAGGATTGATCGAGCCTGTTCAATCATCAGCAAGGCCTGGGAGGCGTTTTGCACTACCTGTGGATCGTGGTGCGTGACTAGACGGCGCGAGTCATTGTATAGTGAGTCGATTCTGGATTTGATATCCTCGTCCGTTGCAGTGGTTTCCAGTCCAAGAAATTCGTAATAATTTGGCATGATAAAAGACCCCTATGTTATTTTATTTCTTCTTCAAGAATCTGACTTTGCAGTTTCCAATCCTTGATGAGTTTTTCTTTGCTTTGGACCCTGTCATTTACCTTCTTTTCCACCTTTTTACCTATTACTCCTCGCTGATATAAATATTGGCAAGCTATCATTACGCCAAAAAAGGCGAAGGCTGCCATACAATAGAAAACCGATCCATCCGATTGTTGAGCCCCAAGGTAAATGAAGAATGCTGTGACTGCAAAAGCAGGTAATAACATGGCAAGGGTACCGCCGCACCCATACGGCTCGGCCCAGAGTTCTCGATGTAATAGTTTGTTCTTTTTATCAAATCCAAAGGTGGGGACTTTATTTCCCAACCGTATAATCTCCTCAATTTCCTGGCGGCTGACTCGAATTTGTTCTTGAATTTGTTTTATAAGCGCCGAATTTTTATCCTTAAGGGCTTCTTTTTTGTTCACGCCGCATTTTGAACAGTACGGTTGAGTTTTTTCGGTTATGGCGTTGCAACTGGGGCAAACCTGTGAAAGCGCATTGCCGCACTTCTTACAAAATTGTTCGCCAATCGTGTTTGCCGTTGTGCACTTAGGACAAACCCAGGCATCCACCCGCTGTTCCAGAGTCTGGCGATTGATCAAAGGCACATTGCCTGAAAGAGTCATGGGAGGAACAGGAGAAGGCGCTGCAGAACGAAGTAACTGCTCTGGGTCCGCCAGACCTCCAATATTTAACCCGGCGTCATATTTGGCGCGTTCTACTGGATTGGCCAGAATATTGCGTATTTGCTCCAGTGCCCGAAGGGAGCGATTCGCTTCCTCCACCACGGTAGGGTTATGGTGCGTTACCAACCGACGCCATTGATTGTATTGAGCATCCAATGCGGTTTCGACCTCGCTTTGCGTAGCAGTGGATTGCACTTTGAGTATTTCGTAGTACGATGGCATGCTGCTTCCCTCCAAATTAGACTATTGGTTTTTCTGTTTTCCAGCGGTTCTTAGCACTCCGCTTTTGAGTTGCCTCATTTTTATAACTGACCTCGGTGGTGGTCTGTTTACCAGTTTCAATATCCAATGCGGATACATTTACCACCCCGCTGGCATTGCACGCGATGGAAACACGCACTTTCCGCCCAGCGGGGCGATTGGGAGGTAAGCCGGCTAATAGAAATTCGCCGACCGGGTTGCATAGGGCCGGATCGGGGAATTCGCCCTGATAAATTGTCATCTTTATAGCCGTTTGCCCATTGATGGTAGTGATAAACTCTTTGGAGATTTCCGCAGGGATGGGAGAATTGCGCGGAATTAAGATGGAATTAATTCGCTGGCTCGAACCAGGCACATAAGCTTCAATGCCTATGCTATGGGAGGTGACATCCGTAATCTGCAATCCACCTACTTTTTCAGCAACTGGAGCGGATACTTCCTCTGGAACAATATGGATTGCTTTTTGGGCTGCCACGAGCGCAGCGCCCAAAGCAACGGCCTCATCCGGATTGGTGGCCGCGTCTGGCTCTTTGCCAAAGAACGCGGTCAACATATCGCGCACAGCCGGGATCCGGGTGGATCCGCCGATCAGCAAAACCCTGTCAATTTGAGCAGGAGTAAGACTGGCGTCCTTTAGAACACTTCGAATGAGTGAAAGGGTTGTATCCAGTTTTGGCTTAATGAGCTCATCGAATTTAGTTCGCTCAATCTCTATCTTGCTTTCTTTACCCTGTCCCCGTAAGATCAACAAACTTTTACTGCGTTTACTCAGCTCTCGCTTGGTTTTCTCCGCAAGAGCTCTCAATTCACCTGCAATATTCGGATCGTCGGTGGGATCAAAACCGTGCTCGGCCTTAAATATTTGCACTGTATAACGCATGACAGCATCATCGAAATCTTTGCCCCCGAGTTGGTGATCGCCATCGGTAGCTATAATCTTTATTTCTTTACCATTTACTTTGATAATGGTTACATCGAATGTACCCCCGCCTAGATCGTAAACCATGACCGTTTCCGGCTTTGAACTACGGTCAATTCCAAAGGCGATGGCAGCAGCCGTCGGTTCATTGAGAACATCCAACACTTTGAAACCGGCTTGTTCTCCCGCATTGATAGTTGCCCTGCGACGATCATCATCAAAATAAGCGGGTACAGTAATAACTACGTAAGGTAAGGACCGTCCAAGCTGGTTTTCTGCATCCTTTTTAAGTTTGGTAAGAATAATTGAAGAAATATCAGTCGGAGTAAACTTTTGCCCCTCGTATGTATAGTACCAAGTGGAACTGCCCATTTGTCGCTTAACGAACATCACAACTTGATCAGGGTATTTTACCTGAGCATCCTTGGCATCTTGTCCAACAATAATAACATCCTCATCGAAAAAAACTGCCGATGGTGTAAGTCGTTCAGACTCGGCATTAGGCACTATTTCTGCTGTGCCTTTTTCGTTGACAATTGCAACAGATGAGTAGGTTGTTCCCAAGTCAATACCAATCGCAGATAATTCTGTCATGCCGCCTCAATTACAATTATTGGCTTTGGGGAGAATTATTCCCCCATCACAATGTAGAGCAATTATAAAGAAAAAATAGAAAACGGGTCATATGATTTTCATTACGAATTATACTCTTTCAATCAACCGTACAACCCCTCTTGTATGACGGGTTTACACTACAATCATACGCAAAACTGGATAAAAAATAGGGATATCTAAGAAAAAACAAGTCGGATAATAATTATTGCCTCACCGGGGCTCCGTTCATGACGCTAAAATAAACCATTTCATCTCGCCTGAAAAAAAACACCCGGCGCTAATTGCCGGGTGAAATACATTATCCAAGACAAAATAGTTTATTCTCAGTTTGGTATTGTTATATGCAACCGATTCGTAATATCCAAAATTATCATCTTTAGCCCTGGACCCCTCGCCAAACAAAGGGGCCCAGGGCCTATCGCCGCTTCTAGCGGTACTTATAATCGTTGCGCTTGACAATCTCGTAGACCGTGACATTCTTACTGGACTCATCCACTGTGTAAAGAATCCGGTATTCACCCGCAGTGACCCGGTAACCGCCGGTATGCAATTTCTTGCTATCCTGACAATAAGGATTATCCCTCAGGTCCATCAACTTGGACTTCACTTGGCCTTCATGCTTGGAGGGCAGTTTGCGGAAGAATTTCATGACCCTCTTGTCAACCAGAACCTCGTATTTTTCCATATTTTTCGTGTCCATGAGAACCTCCTCGTTCTGAACGGATGGATAGTACATCGGTGAAGCCTGGCTGGCAGTAGAAACCAAAAAGCCAGACTCCTTCATTCGGTAGGTAGTCTGGCCACGAATAAAAAAAGCCAGACACCGGAATAATTTCCTCTCGGTGTCTGGCCTAAATTTTCAGGCAAAGCACCGACTTCAGATTTTCAATGTGATCACTAATTCATAAACATAAGGAAAAAACTCCTTATGTTATTCACCAACAGCAAATATTTACACTTTCAACTTCCAAAACACACTCATTCACAAATCTCTTTCATCAAAATAAACGCAAATACTTTTCACATTGATTGGAAATCTGAAGTCAGTTTATTCTTTACATGCATGCCTCCTTTTTTTTTCTTATACTATACATTAAATATCATTGGTGCAAATTCAATTAATCCTGACAATTACATCAATCCTATATTTTCATCGTTCTTTCTTATATTTCAACTGCTATACCCTTTTATTATACTAGCGATCCTTTCCTTTCGTCAACATTATCAATGAGCTTCTGGATTATCGTTTAGGTGGTCCAGGCTTTACATTGTTTTTCCAAGCCAATACACAGTCACAGCCTTGTTTGAATGGTCCAGGGTATAGAGTACTTTCAGATGATTGGCGATGACCCGATAAGCTCCCGGAGCAAGCTGCTGGGAGCCTTTTTCAGGGAACAAGACCAGATGTTGCAGGATTGCGCGTACTTGCATTGATAGAGGCTGCAGCTCTCCGTGCAAGGCTGCATGTATTCGTTTGTCAACGCGGATACGATACGATATTGCCATCGGACTATCCTTCATCTGACGGAATTTCATTGCCATTTGTTGACTCATAATCTGCAAAAAGCTCGTCAAGGGTGACAAATTCTTTAGCGGTAGACTGAGCATGTTCCAACAGCAGGCTGTCGATGGTGTTTTCCAACTCCTCAATCCTTGCCTGAAGCGCACGGTAAGCATCATATTTCACCAGAACCGCACTAGGCCGCCCGCGCTGCGTCAGGATCACTGGACTTTCGCGAATCTCATCCAGTGTTTCCTTGGCCCGACTCCGGAAATCAGTTACAGGCAAAAAGTTGTAATTTAATTCAGCCATTTTATTTCTTTCATAAGTACTTATGAATGTATTTTTAGAAGTACGTCTAAGAGTATTTTAGCATAAGTCGGTACTCGAGTCAAGCCTTTTGATGAACTTTAAATCTGAGGCTAATACCAATTGACCGCGATTCCTCTCGAAAAATATGGTCGTACAAGGTTTTGTTGTATACTATATTTGAACCCCTTTGCTCTGGGGAAAATTGATCTAGCAGTAACCTATTGTGGTCCGTTTTGAGGGATTTACGCATGGATAATCCTTTCTTCAGCCACCCAATCCTAAACTCGCCCTATAAGTATCCCGCGCGGCATTGGGAGCTCGATAAGGATGGCCAGCCCACCCAGCAGATCATCGAACGCCGCCGCGCGGCGGAGTTCATCACCCCCATCCCCAAGCCACGCAGGCGCAGGCAAAACCAACATCAAGCCGAAACACAATTGGCGATGGTTCTGGATGAAGGCAAGGGGCTTTCCACCAGCAAGCAGCAGTATGACATTACCGGCAATATCAACCTGATCAGAGGCTACGTAGACAAGTGGCGGATGATCCCGGATCCCAATGATTGGAAGGTGACACCGGAAACCGCCCGGCTTCTGCAGCACTGGCGGCAGTACCAATTTGCCGATATCCGGCCGTTCTTTTGCCAGGTGGAAGCAGTGGAAACGCTCATCTGGTTAACGGAAGTGGCGCCCAAAGGGGGAAAAGGCGAGAAGGAATTGCTGGAGCGCCTGGAAGCCGCCAGCCAGGAGGCCAACCCCGGCCTCGCCCGCATCTCGCTGAAAATGGCGACCGGTTCGGGGAAAACGACCGTTATGGCGATGGTCATCGCCTGGCAGACCATCAATGCCCTGCGCTATCCCACCAGCAACAGGTTCACGCGCGGTTTCCTGGTGTTGACACCCGGCATTACGATCCGCGACCGGCTGCAGGTCTTACAGCCCAACGACCCGTACAGTTATTACGCCAGCCGGGAACTGGTGCCAACCGACATGCTGCCAGCGCTCGGCAACGCCAAGATCGTCATTACCAATTACCATGCTTTCATGTTGCGGGAACGGCTCCCGCTCTCCAAGGGCGGACGATCCCTGCTGCAGGGACGCGGCGAAGAGTTGAACACGCTGGAAACCGAAGGACAGATGTTGCAGCGGGTGATGCCGGAACTGATGGGGATAAAGAACATCCTGGCCATTAACGATGAGGGCCATCATTGTTACCGTGAGAAACCTGAAGAAGAAGACGAACAACTGACCGGTGATGACCGCGAAGAAGCCGAGGCAAACAACGCCGCCGCGCGTGTCTGGATCAGCGGCCTGGAAATCGTCAGTGAAAAGCTGGGCCTGCAAAAGGTGATCGATCTTTCCGCCACGCCTTTCTTCCTGAAGGGCTCGGGTTACGAGGAAGGGTCGATCTTCCCATGGACGATGAGCGATTTTTCGCTGATGGATGCGATCGAATGCGGGATCGTCAAACTGCCACGCGTGCCGGTGGCGGACAATATCCCCGGCGGGGATATGCCCAAGTTCCGCAATATCTGGGAGAATGTGCGCACCAAGATGCCCAGGAAGGGCCGCGGAAAAGCCAAGGATCTGGACCCGCTCAGCCTGCCGGTGGAACTGCAAACTGCCCTGGATGCTTTGTACGGCCATTATGAGAAAACGTACCAGCTCTGGCAGCAGGCCAACATCACCACACCGCCCTGTTTTATCATTGTCTGCCAGAATACATCCATCTCAAAGCTGGTGTATGACTTTATTTCGGGGTTCCAGCGGAAGAACGATGACGGTTCAACAGAATTGGTGCAAGGCCGGTTGGAATTGTTCCGAAATTTTGATGAATACGGAAATCCGCTGGCACGGCCCAACACCCTCTTGATCGACAGCGAACAGTTGGAATCAGGCGAGGCGCTTGACCAGAACTTCCGCGCCATGGCCACGGATGAGATCGAACGCTTTAGGCGAGAGATCATCCAGCGCACCGGCGACCAGCGACAGGCCGATAACATCACGGACCAGGATCTGCTGCGGGAAGTGATGAACACGGTCGGCAAGGTGGATCGGCTGGGAGGCTCGATCCGTTGCGTGGTCTCGGTCTCGATGCTGACCGAGGGCTGGGATGCCAGCACGGTCACCCATATCCTGGGAATACGCGCTTTTGGCACGCAGTTATTGTGCGAGCAGGTGGTCGGGCGTGCTCTGCGGCGTCAGTCCTATGATTTGAATGAAGAAGGCCTGTTCGATGTTGAATATGCCGATATTCTCGGCATCCCCTTTGACTTCACTTCCAAGCCGGTCATTTCCACACCGCAGACGCCGCGCGAGAGTGTGCATGTGCATGCCATGCGACCGGAACGGGATGCGCTCGAGATCCAGTTCCCACGCGTGCAAGGCTACCGGGTGGAGCTGCCCAATGAACGCCTGGAAGCAACCTTCAACCCGGATTCGACCCTGGTGTTGACTCCCGACCTGGTCGGCCCTTCCATCACCAAGAATGCAGGTATCATCGGCGAAGATGTGGATCTGAGCTTGAAACACCTCCAAGATGCCCGCCAATCAACCCTCCTGTTCCATCTCACCAAGCGACTGTTGTACACACACTATCGTGATCCGGACAAGGAACCGGAACTGCATTTATTCGGACAGCTCAAGCGTATCACCAAACAATGGCTGGACAATTACCTGGTCTGCCAGGGTGGGACCTACCCGGCGCAATTGATTTACCAAGACCTGGCGGATATGGCCTGCAACCGCATCCATGCGGCCATCACACGCCGTTTCGAGGGCGAGCAACCCATCCGGGCTGTGCCTGACCCGTACAACCCGACCGGTTCCAGCATGCATGTCAATTTCTATACCTCCAAGGCCAGCCGCTGGCAGACCGACTCGCGCAAATGTCATGTCAATTGGGTGGTGTTGGACAGCGACTGGGAAGCGGAATTGTGCCGGGCGGTGGAATCGCATCCACGCGTGCGTGCCTATATTAAAAACCAGGGGCTGGGACTGGAAGTGCCCTATCGCTACGGCTCGATCACGCGCAAATACTATCCCGATTTCATCGTCCAGGTGGATGACGGGCATGCCGATCCATTGAACCTGGTGGTGGAGATCAAAGGCTATCGCGGCGAAGATGCCAAGGAAAAGAAAGCCACCATGGAAACCTACTGGATTCCCGGTGTGAACCACCTGGGCACCTACGGCCGCTGGGCGTTCCTGGAGCTCAAGAATGTCTATTTGATCCAGGAACAATTTGCGGCCAGGGTCGAGGAAGCCCTGAACAAGGTCACCGAAGCTGTCCCTGCACAGCCATAAAAGAGGAATGTACATGGCCAGAACAAACCATAAATCGCAAAAATCTGTCGAGACGCTCAAGCACACAGAAGCCACGCGCCGCCATATTCCCACCGCCGAGTTCCAATCGGTTCTGGACGCGGAAATGCAAACCCCCATCCAAGTTGCCTATGCACGCCGCAACCCTGACTTGGACCCGCAGTTGGTCTGGCGCGGCAAGGACATGCGGGATTGGTCTGACCTGGTGGTGCAAGCCCCGCCACTTTACATCCAGGAGAAGATCCATCCCAAGGTCTTGATCGACGACCTGCGCCGCCAGACCGAAAAGCAGGAGAAAGCTGGAAAACTCCAGCAGATCGATATGTTCGCCGATTTCAACGGGCTGCCGGAGGGGGCTGATAAAACCGAGTTCTACCAGCATGACGCCAACTGGAGCAACCGCATGATCCTGGGCGACAGCTTGCAGGTGATGGCTTCCTTAGCTGAACGTGAAGGCCTGCGCGGTCAGGTGCAATGCATATACATTGACCCGCCCTACGGCATAAAATTCAACTCCAATTTCCAATGGTCCACTACCAGCCGGGATGTGAAGGATGGCAATACCGACCACATCACGCGTGAACCGGAGCAAGTGAAGGCGTTCCGAGATACCTGGCGCGATGGAATTCATAGTTACCTGACTTATTTACGAGACAGGTTTACAGTAGCTAGAGATTTGTTGAACGATAGCGGTTCAATTTTTGTGCAAATTGGTGATGAAAATGTGCATCTCATAAAGGGAATTCTCGATGAAGTTTTTTCACCTGAGAATTTTGTTAGCTTGATAACTGTTAGGAAAACTGGCGCAGTGAGTAGTCCAGATGCTAGACTTAACTCACTTGGCACTATTTCGGATTATGTTGTCTGGTATGCAAAACACAAAGATTTACTGAAATACCGCCAACTTTTCTCACGCAAAACCGATATTAGCACAGGAGATCAATACCGATTAAGTGATGAGTCGGGTAACTACCAGTCCGTATCTATCGAGTCAAATGGTTATTCTGAGTCATTTCATTTTCCGATAAGAAGATTCGGTAAAACCTACTTCCCAGCCATGACACGCCATTGGAGCACTACTGAAAAAGGGATTTATCGAGTCGCTAATGCAGACCGTGTAATTACAACAGATAATAAGCTCCGCTTCAAAAAGTATCTGGATGATTTCCCTGTGAATCCACTTGCAAATATTTGGGCGGATGTTATGGGATCTTTCGGCTTGATCTATGTTGTACAAACAAATGAGCGAATTGTCGAGCGATGTGTTCTAATGACCACCGATCCCGGTGACCTCGTTCTCGACCCCACCTGTGGTTCTGGTACCACAGCTTACGTTGCTGAGAAATGGGGACGACGCTGGATTACCATAGATACATCTCGTGTAGCACTTGCATTGGCACGGGCCAGAATCATGGGAGCGCGTTACCCTTTCTATATATTAAAAGATAGCCGCGATGGTCAATTGAAAGAAGCGGAAATCTCGCAACAAATTCCTTTAACCGAGCCAACTTACGGCAAAATCCGTCTAGGTTTTGTTTATGAACGCGTGCCACACATAACTTTGAAATCCATCGCAAACAACGCTGAAATTGATGTTATCTATGACTCATATCAAGAAAAGATGGAACCCCTGCGGGAACAACTCAACACAGTTTTGAATCAAACTTGGGAAGAATGGGAAATTCCGCGCGAGGCTGAAACAGATTGGATTAACGATACCAAAGCTATACACGAGAATTGGTGGCAATTGCGCGGTGCCCGCCAGAAAGAGATGGATGCCTCCATCGCCGCCAAAGGCGAGTACGAAAGCCTTTACGACAAACCCTTTGAAGACAACAAGAAAGTGCGGGTGGCCGGACCGTTCACAGTCGAGAGTCTCTCGCCGCACCGTGTGCTGGGTGTAGATGAAAATGATGAATTGATCGATGAAGTCGCCGAAGGCAAAGCTGGGTATGCCCCCGGGCAGAGCTTCGAACAGATGATCCTTGATAACCTCAAAACTGCCGGGGTGCAGCAGGCGCATAAAGAAGACAAAATCAATTTCTTCTCGCTCGCCCCCTGGCCAGGCTATTACATCTGCGCCGAAGGGCGCTATTTTGAAGGGGGCGAAGAAAGAGGCCGCGAGCGGCGGGCCGGTATCTTCATCGGGCCGGAGTTTGGCACGGTCTCGCGCCCCGACCTGGTGGCGGCGGCCCGCGAAGCCGGGGATGCCGGGTTCGATGTGCTGATCGCCTGTGCTTTCAACTATGACGCCCAATCCACGGAATTCAACAAGCTGGGCGCCATCCCGGTGCTCAAGGCCCGCATGAACGCCGATCTGCATATGGCCGATGATCTGAAGAACACCGGCAAGGGCAACCTGTTCGTCATCTTCGGTGAGCCAGATATTTCCATCCTGGACGCTAAAGATGGGCAGGTCCAGGTCAAGATCAATGGGGTGGATGTCTTCCATCCCGACACCGGTGAGGTGCGTAGCGACGGTGCCGATGGCATCGCCTGCTGGTTCATCGATACCGACTACAACGAAGAGAGCTTCTTCGTCCGGCACGCCTATTTCCTGGGTGCCAACGACCCCTATTCCGCCCTCAAGACCACCCTCAAGGCCGAGATCAACGAGGAAGCCTGGGGATCACTGCATAGCGACACATCGCGCCCCTTTGACAAGCCTGCTTCTGGGAGAATTGCAGTTAAGGTGATTAATCATCTCGGCGATGAAGTCATGAAAGTGTTTAAGGTAAGGTGAAAGAATTCGCCACTTTTGATTGTATTTCTAAACCACTTTAAGTTAGGTGAGTTTACATAGTGAACCTATAAATCGAATCCATCCAATGTATTTGAGCAGAGATTTGCGAAATAATTAAACTGCAATGAATACACCAATATCTGGTACGGCCATCATCTTCTTTTTTGTTTTCGCCTTAATTGTGGTGATATTCGTTGTCGTCCTATCCATTAATGCGAAAACCAATAAGTTAATTCAAGAAGCTGACTATTTGCAGGAGGACCTTGAAGGGAAGATAAAAGAAATCTCTTTGGGATGCGAGAGTCTTATATCCAGTTTCAACCGTTATCAGCGTTTTGAAACAGAACCGCCTTACAGGGATATCTGCCTGCGAATAAAGGGAATGATAAGAAAATTGGATGGTATGCAAGAGCGGGTGAGGGACGATTATTCCAATTTAAACTCAATGGATATCCCCGAACCTCGGGCAGCTTTGACTGCTTTCTTGCAAGCTCCTCATTTCCATTCCATTTGGAAAGATTATGTATCCCAATATAAAGGGGTGAGCAGCCTTGCTGAGAAAACCTTGCTTCACATCAATCTGGGCAGCCAATTATTAGCCAGCCTGCAGAAATTGCCATCGGTGTGGGCAAGGAAAACACAAGAGATCAAATCCAGGAATTCTACCTTGGGCGGCTTGGTGGAAGATCTGGAAAGAAGTGGTTGTTATGGTAGAGAGCTCAGCCTGCAAAAACAATCTTTTCTGGATATCCAGACACGTTTGAACACCTTACCTTCATTGGAAAAAGGACTAAAAGGCACTTATGGTTCAATGGAATCCATCGAAACCTCTGTGATTCTGGCTTCTCGAACTATCGGGGAATTACAACCCAAAATTCAGAATTCCTTGGGGGTGGTGGAAAGTTGGTGTGCAAAACGAACGGCGATGGTCAACGCATTAAATGCCATGGCCGAAGGGGGAAAGAAAGCCCTGTCCTCCTTTCAGTTGGCACCGGACGATCTTGATTTGAAAATGGAGAATGACCTGTTCACAAAAATAAATGTGAATGCAACAGGTATATTAAAAAGAAGTGCAAAGGTCGATATCAATTTCTTGGAGTCGGTTACGAAATATGCTAGTGATACGAATACTCAATATAAAGATTTGGCTAGTAAACTTGAACTGGTTTTGGCGAAGCATGGAGAGTTGGTAGAGCAATGCCAAAAATGCGATTCCCTATTTAATGATTTAGGCCAAAAAACCAAGGAACAGGCACAGGCTGACGAGCACCCGCTAATTTGGAACGAGAGTGAAAACCAGATCCAGGGATTGTTGGAAAAATACAGGATGTTCTCGGGCCGTGTCAAGCGTACTTCTCAGATTGTTTTTACGGACTTCGTTTCTGCGAAATCCTTGGCAGAAGATCTCGAAAAAGTGGACGAGAAAGTCAATCATAAGATTGATCAGGTTTTGAAACTGCGGGGGATCAGATCGGGGCTCCGCTTAATGGTTTCGAATGGAACCATGGAATGGCATAGAAAGGCAGAAGAAATCGGACCGGAGTTGCTTTCTTTTGCTGCTGAAAACTGGGAAGGTGTGGATAATTCGCCTCATTCCCTTTTGCCATCCGCAAAACGTTTGATTGAAAAAACCACCGATCCGAATTATATTCCTATGGATCCAATGGGGCCGGTTTTGGAGAGTGATGTTGATAATGCTTATACCAATTCCAGCCAGCTTTATTCCGAGATTTTTGATTTGGAGCAACGGCTGCCGAAAGTTGAAAATAGACTAAAGGAGATTAAGAGCCTTTATGATGAGTATGAAAAGAAATTACAAACGAATTTTGATATTCTTAAGAACTTCGCTGACCAGGAGTTGAAGACAGAAATATTGTCAAAGCTTCCTCATCCAGTTCGAAGCTGCCTATCGCCAATAAGGTCAGAGTATATCGAAAGAGGTGAAGTCTTATTACAGGAGATTAGGAATAAGAGAAAAGGTTCGATACAAGATAAGATATCGAAAGTTAATACCTGGCTAAATGGTGTATTTAGTAATCTTAAGACCGCAAACGTAGAAATTGTTAATAAAAGAGGAGAATATAAATCTAAATTTGATAGCAGTTTGAAAAGAATTGGGGATATCGCTAAGAACCCAACCGATGAGACCGTCAGTGTCGCCAGAAAAGTGACTGGACAATTGATATCTTATCCGGTGGAGGTTCAACTTTCTGGCCAGCCTGAACTTGAGGGCATGGTTTCTAAAATAGCAGTAGGGATGTTAGATCTATCTGGTTTACTGACTGATTGGAAAGATTTTGAACCGGATTTTAATTATCTCAATGAGAATTATTCAAATTTTCTCGAGGCGAAAAAGAATGCACAAGAAAGAATACGTTCGTTAGTGAAACTATATGTTGAAATACTCGCCTGGCCTCCTGTTTCCGTCGAAAATTCGATTAAGGAATTAGATAAGAGGCGGAAGGATTACCATAACCAGTGGATCACATTTCGGGAAGAAAAATTAACCCTACGAGAGACTGGAATGAAATATTCACATTTGACGAAAAAATATGAGGAAATTTCGACCAGGTCAAATGAATTGGTTAAGAAAGCGTTCGAAGACAAGAATCTGATCGAAGAGTTAAAAAGGAGAATTGAGATTTTGGTTAGCGCTTGGCAAACCAAATTCACTTCGCTCGGTGTTATCAATCCACCAACGGAAGAAACGAGCTTCTGGAATAAGTGCAAGAATCGTTATTCGGAATTGGAAAATTTGTATAAAGCAAGACAGATAACTTTTATGGAAGTTGAATCACAATTGGAAGCAGCAGTGATTGAATTAGCCCAAAGGCCCGTAGTTGTAAATAATCAACAGATCAATGTGGGTGATGTAGCGAATAGTGCACTGAGGTTTATTCAAACGATTAGGGAATCGTCCTAGGAGGAGATATGCCATCTAATAATTCTCAGGTTGTCAACATAGGCTCTGTAAACGGAAAAAATAAGATAATAATCAATCAAACTCAATCTGTTGAAGAAAAAATTATCAATCTGAATATCGAAAAAGCCAATATTTTCTTTGACTCTCTTCAGGAACGCGTAAATGGAAAAGAATTAAACCGTGCTAATAAAGCATATCTTCGTAATTCAGTTCAAGGGTTAAGGAATGAAGTAATTCTTGGAGATCGTGCTGACGAAAGCAAATTGCAGCACTTCTTGGCAGATATCCGCCGTATGGCGCCGGATATTTTTGATGTAATTTTTCAAACTGCCATTAATCCCATGCTCGGATTAGGGACGGTCTTGCTCAAAATTGTCCGTAGAATAGCAGAGCAAACGAGTTGAATATTGTGAAAGTGCTTATGGAATTCCGCATTGCAGACACCTTTGTTAACAGCCTGGCAAAGTTGGCAAACCAGGATCAAAAAGCGGTTAAGACGACCGTTTTTGACCTGCAGATCAATCCGGCCAGTCCTGGCCTGAGTTTTCACAAGCTCGACCATGCCCAGGATCCCAACTTCGCCTCGGTGCGCGTCAGCAGCGATCTGCGCCTGATCGTGCACCAGGCGCCTGGCAATCTGCTGATCTGTTACGTGGGGCATCATGACGAGGCCTATCACTGGGCCGAACGGCGCAAGCTTGAAATCCACCCGACCACGGGCGCGGCACAGTTGGTTGAGATCCGCGAAACTGTTCAAGAAATCGTTATACCCACCTATGTGAACGAAGCAAGGCCCAGGCCGCCTCTGTTTGCCAGAAAGTCTGATGAGGAACTGCTTGGTTATGGAGTACCGCCGGAATGGCTGGCGGATGTGCGGCTCGTCACCGAAGATACGTACCTTGAACTGGCTGATCATCTACCTGCCGAAGCTGCCGAAGCGCTGCTCGAACTGGCCGTGGGAGGTACGCCGCAAACAGCCCCTGTGCCCGCTGCTGTGCTGGATCCTTTCGATCACCCGGATGCCATGCGGCGCTTCCGACTGATGGGCGATATGGATGAGCTGGCGCGTGCCCTCGAATATCCCTGGGAGAAATGGGTGGTTTTCCTCCATCCCGAACAGCGCCGCTTCGCGACCGGAAATTACAGTGGTCCGGCGCGTGTTTCCGGTTCCGCCGGAACCGGAAAAACCGTAGTGGCCCTGCATCGTGCCGTACATCTGGCAATAACGAATCCCGCCGCGCGCATCCTGCTGACCACCTTTTCCGATACGCTTGCAAATTCACTGAAAACCAAATTGCACGCGCTAATCCAAAACCAACCGCACCTGGGCGATCAGATCGAAGTCTATGCCATGAATGCCCTGGGCGAGCGCCTGTATGGATTGAATTTGGGAAAAGTATGCCTCGCACCCCCTGAAGCTATCCAAGCATTGCTGTCCGAATCGGCCGCAAAGGTGAGCGGGCACGCCTTTAGCAAGCACTTCCTGGTTACCGAATGGGAGCAGGTGGTGGATGCCTGGCAATTGGATAGCTGGGAGGCCTACCGGGACGTTACCCGCCTGGGTCGCAAAACACGCCTGACGGAAACCCACCGGCAAACCTTGTGGTCTATTTTCCAGCCGGTGAAGGCAGCCCTGAAGGAACAAGGATTGACCACCTACGCGGGCATGTTCGCTCAACTGGCCGCGCTTTATACCGCCGGTCAGCGTGCGCCTTTTGACTTTATTGTGGTGGATGAAGCCCAGGATGTAAACATCCCGCAGCTCAAATTCCTGGCGGCGCTGGCTGGCAACCGTCCGAACAGCCTGTTCTTCGCCGGGGATCTGGGGCAACGTATTTTCCAACAGCCCTTCTCATGGATGTCGCTGGGCGTGGATGTGCGCGGCCGCTCGAAGACCTTACGCATCAATTATCGTACCTCGCACCAGATCCGTATGCAGGCCGATAAACTGCTCGGTCCAGACATAGCCGACGTGGACGGCATCACTGAAACCCGCCGCGATACCATCTCGGTTTTCAACGGGCCAACCCCTACGATTGAAACTTTCGATAACCAGGCATCCGAAATCGAAGCAGTGGCAGTCTGGCTAAAAGAAAGGCTCACCAATTGCCTGGCTCCGGAAGAAATTGGTGTTTTCGTGCGCTCGGATGCACAGATCCCCCGGGCCAAAGCCGCCCTGGAAGCTGCCGAACTGGCCTACAAAGTGCTTGACCAGAAAGTGGAGACCACCGTTGGCAACGCTTCACTGTGTACCATGCACCTGGCCAAGGGCCTGGAATTCCGCGCCGTGGCCGTAATGGCCTGTGATGATGAAGTCATCCCATTGCAGGAACGCATCGAAACCGTGACCGATACCTCCGATCTGGAAGAAGTCTACAACACCGAGCGGCATTTGCTCTATGTGGCCTGCACGCGGGCGCGCGATCATTTGCTGGTGACCAGCGTGGAACCGGCCTCGGAGTTTTTGGATGATATGAGGATGTGAAATGAATGTGTCGCAGGATACTTGTTTTAGAAAAAATTTGGCCAAATAAAGAAAAACAATAATGCCACAACATGGTTATAGAGATTCAGCATCGTTTGGTAAGAGGCAAGAATATGTTGTCGTAGCAGAGTTGTTACGTCGTGGTTTTGATGTTTATATGACATTAGTTGACGATCAAGGGATTGACTGCATTATTCGCCTCGATGAGAATCGTTATTTGGATATTCAGATAAAGGCACGTTCAAAGACTGCTCAGCAATGGAATTTCTTTGCAGCGATGACAATTGAACCTCGAGATAACTACTTCTTTATTTTCTATTTAGAAGCAAATGACACGCTATGGGTAATTCCATCAAGGGAGGTAGTACGTCACTCAGTTACGAATAAAACTGGGCAAAATGCAGGTAAATGTTCCCTGACATTTCCAAAATCGGAGAATTCCGAAAAGGCGAAGAAATTCTCTCAATACAAAGGCGAAAAGGGTTTTGAGCTTTTAAGGAATTTCGAATTTCAAAATATGAAAAAAATTGGCTAACCTCATGTCTCCGATCAACAATGTAATTTTCTCGGGACTACATTGGTCTGCTAGAATTGGCGGATATTTTAGAATATATCCTGCCCCTTCCCGCCATCTTACTGAGCAAGGCTGTTAGTTCACCTATTTTGAGGAGGAAACATGGAACATCTTCCGAGAACATTGGTTGATAACTTTGCACAAGCCTTTGCAGGTGGCCGTATAGGATTTTCGGCCAGGGAAATAACCGATTATTTCATACAATACTCTAATTTGGTTAAGCCATTTGATCATTATGGCATCAACCCTACTCGCAAGGAACTTTTTATTGAGTCGGTGTATTCGTTGCTACCAAAGTTGCAATATTATGCTTTGAATGATCTTGCATTTTCCGTTCACCCATCTAAATATGCCTACCCAAGCGAAGAAGTCAGAAATGGTCTCCGAGCACAATTACATAGCTTTATATCGCCTTCTCCAATTGGTTTATCATTCTCTTGTATTAGAGAGACCGCCTTTCGGGAAGATTGGGTAATATGCCAAAGTCGCATTCAAAATAATCCAGCTGCTGCAATAACTGCTGCACGAACTATGTTGGAAACATTACTTAAGACAATTATTCGTGAGAGAGGAGGGATTCCAGAAGGAGGCGGGGATTTAGGAAGACTTATACGGCAAACTGAGGATATTTTAGGCTTCAACAGAACTGCCGAACAAGCAGAGCACCAAGTTCTTTCTGGTTTAGCAGGCGCGGTTAATGGTATCGCATCTATCAGCAATGAAGCCGGTGATAGACATGGGACAATTAGCGGAAGGTCTATTGATAATCCCTACCTCGCAAACCTTTGTGTTAATGCTTCTGGAACTATAGGTTTAGCATTCATTGAGATGCACTTATTTACCCCCCATAATGAAATACTTCCAGCGGCTCCAGCGGCCAGTGGCTCATCCAACGATGGGATTCACTAGTTTGTCCGGAAGTGAGCAATAATGGAAAAAGTGTTTTGCCCTGCTACTGCTGGGCATTCCTGTTGAGAAAATTCGAGCACATATGCCCAAAATTGTTCCGAATTCCAAGTTTCAAGAACTCAAAGGTTTGGACCGTATTCAAATCGCAGTTCATGATATGCATTGTCTATGGCGTGAATTGAATAAGGATGATATCGGGATTGATGGTGAAATAGAAGTTCTAGAACCAATACTGTTTAGATAAGGATCACAACGGTTTCGCTGAAATTTCTGGCTGGTTGTGGCCAATGACAATGTTCTTCGCGTTTCAAGCCGAAATTTGACATTTTCCGTTTGACCACGCGCGGGTTGATACGATTATCGCGTTGGGGTAGTCGTGCTTGACCGATGTCGTGCAATAGCTGTTGATACCAGTCTGCGCTTTGATCCGGGTTCACGATCTGAGAGGGGAACACAGCCGAACGCAGGATCCGTAGGGAATGCACGAAGCTCAAGCGGTCTGGGGCGACCTCGGCCTGGAGGGCAGCTTCGTGCATGGTAGCCCGAATGAGGTAGTGTGCCAGCAAGAGGCCATAGAATTCCTGCAGCACACCCAGGGGTGTGTGCGAACGGAAAGGGCGCAAGGCTTGTCGCTGGTGGGTATCGGCTTCGTCGATCGTGATCTCGACTTCCCAGCGTTCGTGATAGGCGACTGCCAGGTCATGCGCTGGATAACGA
>Ga0182027_10002070_pt1 | contig 32744 bp, 19 predicted proteins | sample 712E1DmetaG_FD_121300 | JGI IMG/M metagenome (GOLD analysis project Ga0182027, IMG submission 121300) | Permafrost microbial communities from Stordalen Mire, Sweden - 712E1D metaG (Illumina Assembly) | ecosystem: Environmental > Terrestrial > Soil > Wetlands > Permafrost | place: Sweden...
ACAATGGCGCGGTCATTCATCCAGGAACCGAACACGGCGCCCGTCGCGCCCCAGAGTTGCTTCCAGGGATCCTGCGGAAATTCCTTGCCCGTGCGCTCCTTGATGAGGGCCTTGAAGCGGGTAACAAGCTCCTTCTGGTCGGCGGCGGTGAGCTTCGAGTCTTCGATCTCCGCTTTATACTTCTTGTGCTTGAAACCGTGGATGACCACTTCAAACGGCTCGTGATCCTCGTCCTTGGTCTTCTGGACGCCCATGACGACGTCGCCGTACATCTGAACGAAGCGGCGGTAACAATCCCAGGCGAAACGCTCGTTCTTGGTCGCCTTGACGAGGGCGAGGACGGTTGCGTCATTGAGGCCGAGATTAAGAATGGTGTCCATCATGCCCGGCATGGAATCGCGCGCGCCGGAGCGGACGGAGACGAGCAGCGGCATCGCGCTCTGGTCGCCGAACTTGGTGCCCATGATCTTCTCAAGGAAGACCATGCCGTCCCGGGCTTGCGCCTCGAGGACCTTGGGGTAGGTCCGCTTGTTATCGTAATAATAAGTGCAGACCTCGGTGGTGATGGTGAAGCCGGGAGGCACCGGGAGACCGATGCGGCTCATTTCGGCGAGGTTCGCGCCCTTGCCGCCGAGCAGCGGTTTCATGGAGCCGTTGCCATCGGCCTTCTTGTTGCCAAACAGATAAACGTATTTCGATGCTTTAGCCATAATTGTCCAATATCAAATTTGTTGCGCTTCCAATTTCGCACGGGGAATTCCACCGAAATGAAGCGTGGGGAATTTAACAAACGCCCGCCCCATGTCAACGAACGAAGCCCGAAAAGCCAAAATCTGCTGCATCAATAACAATAATTGATGTTAGCCGGCTGCCGGAAAGCCCTAAACGCAACGGGCTTTGACACAGATTTCACCAATTCACACAAATACCCCAAACTTCCACCTCTCCACACCAGATGGGGAGAGTAGCCCTGTTGGGTATTGCACAACGACAAATTCGCATAAAATACGCCCAAAAATCGAGAAAACAGAAACGGTCGAAACCGTTGCCAACGAGCATAAAAACGCTTGGAGACTGGATTCAAGTCAAACGGCAGGAGAAAAACCTTACATCCGGCCATGTGGCGGCAAAAATGGGAATCGCCCCGGCTTTGGTTCGTTCTTGGGAGAGTGGCAGCAGCCAGCCCGACAGCAAACAGTTGCAAGATTTGGCAAATTTTTTGGGGTTAGACTCACAAAAATACTTAATCAAACCTCACCCGCCGAAGTCACCACGTCAAAATCCACTTTGAGCGTTTCAAAATACTTGCGACCGCAGCGGATTTTTTCCGCCTCGATGTTTCGTAATCTCTCGAAATTCTTTGTGCCTTTCGTCTCGCGGACGAGATACAACACCGCGTCATCGTGCTAGAGGATCGCCCAATCAGGATTGTATGTGCCAAGCGGCGTTTCGATTTTAAACCAGTCCGGCAGCCTCCGCGTCGGCGTTGGCAGTTTTGAATGTCAACTTGCTCATAATAAACATAACCTAAAATTCGTTTTATTATTGTTCTGTTTATAAACTCGAAGCGGACATTGAGAACACAATTCGGCTTTAACAACTTATCACACCAAGGCACGGGGATGCATCAAGCTCACGGCCTTTTGTTTACTCATACTGATTTCGATGCGGGATTAATGCGACCCAGACAGATTGGCTTGCACTGCCGTGGACTTGAAAGGATATGGCAGCAGCGCAAAGACTGAAACATCCTCACTTTAGAGGATGCCATAAGCTTGAAATTGAAGTTATTTTCCTCAAGCTGTTTCCAAGAAACAGAGGATAACAAAAACCTCAATTAGCAGTCAGAATGTTTCTGAAATGTTTAAGCAGCATCAAAATGAGACTGACAAAGTCTGGATAATCACATGTTTTAGGCGTCACGAAATCGGAACACTATGAAACCGCGAACATACCTTCTTATCGTTCCGATATTTCTCATCGTAGCCTTCGTGGTTCTGCGCTTTTGTCAATCAAAGCCCACCGGTCCGGTGGTAGCGCGGAAATTCAGATCTTTGACCGATGCGGTGCAGAGCGTTACTACCGAACCCATCATTCGCATTGATCGAGTAGACGCTGAGACCCGGATGATGGTTTGAACCGGTTCGACCACGAATGAGCATGATTATCTTTTTGAGCGGACTTGGTTCGGATGGCATTATATTCCGTCGCTCAAATTAAAACCATGCTCCTGAGAAACAAGACGCGCAAGTCATTGATAAGCAATGAAACGTCCCTGTCTTGTTTCTTAAGTCATTGCCCCGCCTCGGAGGCCGTTGGAGTGCTAACAATTCACTGGAGACAACGACGACTGACACGTTGGGTTCCGCTTTCGCGATTGAGATCACCGTTTCGGCGTGGCTCAGTTCTCGTCGCGGAAGCTTCTCAATGTTCGCGCCATTTTGACCAGCCTTTGTCTTCTGGGGGCTACTTTGTGGGCACGTCAGTCTTCGGATTACATTCGATTTTGTTTTGCCTTTGCTTTAATATCAAGCGCGTTGCTAATTAACTGAAATAATAATACATCCCAATGATCAAGTGGATAAAAAATTCAAGTTTGGCAATCTTGGCGCTTGGGGTCTGCTCTTCCTTAAGGGCAGAGCATTTGCCTACCAGTCAGTCAACTGATGGGATTGAAATTCACTCAGTAACTGTGGATGGCAAGCCTATCTCATTGACTGGCAACAAGAAGACGGATCTGGGACCATTTCCAAAAAATATTTCCTTCGCTTTTGGGCCAGGTATTTACTCGGGTCATATCCCCATCCGAATCCATTACAAGTTGGAAGGTTACGACAATAATTGGCATGAGAGCGCGGGTTCAATGTATTTGGCCATTCGTTTTTACAATAATGTGGGAGACGTGATCGGCCAAACCAACTTTTACGTCAGCGGTGACAGTCTGGGTTGGCATGGACACTTACAGAGTTCATCCCTCACGCACCGGCGGGAAACTCTTATAGTGCCGCCGCAGGCATCCAAGCTGTGGATCGTGATTTCCTCGGCCGGGCCGCCAGCCACGGTGGGCATTTATGTGGTGGACGGCTTGATTGTTTCCTCGCTTTCATCTAGCAATAAGCCGGAGATATTGCTGCGGTCTCCTTTCGACCGGCCACAAAAGGACGATGTTACTGACCAAATTCCCGACGGTTGGCTGCGCGATGGCACCACCGTAAATATGGCGAAGGTGGTCGGGATTGGGCAGGATTTGATGACGAAAGCATTCGCCATTCTGGACGATAATCCACTTGGCCATGCTGAATGGCATAATACCCCGGAATCCGCGCCCAAGGTCATTCCTGGTGAGCAGATGGTCATCGAGTGGAATGAAATGTTCAGCATGGGCGTGGCAGATGTTCTGGTGGCCAATTATGATTCACTGCCACCGGGAAATTATGAGTTTCATGTCGCATACATGACGATAATGGGAGTGCCCAACGGTGAGGAAACTTCACTGGCAGTAATTGTGCCGCAGCCATTCTGGCGAAAACCCTTGTTTTGGGGAGTAATTTTTCTCGTCCTGATGGTGATTATGACCTTGGTTGCCCGGTATTTCATATGGTATCGTATGAGGCGGGAGATGGCGCGGCTTAAATATCAGCGTGCGCTCGAACAAGAACGGTTGCGTATCGCCCGCGATATTCATGATGATCTGGGTGCGCGGGTGACTCAAATTTCCATGTTAAGCGCGATGGCCCATGACAATCCAAAAATTCAGGAGGAAGCGCGCGTGGAATTTAATGAGATTTCCCGTGTGTCCAGAGATCTGATATCCGCGCTTTATGAGACGGTCTGGGCAGTTAGTCCTGAAAACGACAATCTGGAAGCACTGGGAAGCTATCTTTGTCAGATGGTCAATAAATTGAGCGACAAGGCACAGTTTCGCTGTCGTTTTCATATACAACGTTTGCCGCGTGACATCCAAGTTTCCAGTCAGACCCGGCATAACATCAGTCTGGCCGTCAAAGAAGCCGTGCATAATATAATTAAACATGCCAAAGCGTCTGAAGTGATCGTCCGCATAACATTTGTGGCAGGGTTGCTGACGATTTCAATTCAGGATGACGGTTGCGGTTTCCAACTGGCCGGCAACCAGGAAGGAAATGGATTGACCAACATGAAACAGCGTTTGGAAAACCTCGGCGGAAGTTGCTCCATCGAAAGCCAACCTGGTTGCGGAACTACGGTTTTTATACGCCTGGAAATCAGACCGACAGTGTGAATTGTCCGCTCCTTTAAGCTAATTTCTTATGATTAAAACAGTAATCGTGGTTGAAGACGATCGAGGATTGCAGGAGCAATTCGTGAAGATTATTAAATCCGCACCAGACATAAAATGCATCGGCGCATTTGCCTCTGCGGAAAAAGCTTTGCCGCAGATTTTGGCGAACAAGCCGGACGTGGTGCTTATGGACATCAAGTTGCCGCGCATGTCCGGTATCGAATGCGTGGCCGAAATCAAGAAAATTGCCCCGACCATGCAGATTATCATGGTCACGGTCTATGAGGATAGTGAACGGATTTTTTGCGCTTTGAAAGCCGGCGCCAACGGTTATCTGATCAAGTCCGGGCCGCCGGATCAATTGCTGGGAGCCATCCGGGATGTTCACGCGGGCGGTTCGCCGATGTCCAGTCACATCGCGCGCAAAGTGGTAGATCATTTTCACTTGTTGGGACCGTTGCTCAAGGAATCCGAAAACTTATCCCCTCGGGAACGGGAAGTCATCGACTTGCTGGCCACGGGCCTCATCTACAAGGAAATCGGCGCTCAACTGAATATCAGCACGACAACCGTGCGCACCCACATAATAAACATCTGTCAGAAAATGCACGTGCGCAACCGGATTGAAGCGGTGGCCAAGCATCGGTCGGAATTCTGATAAAACGAAAAAATGTTTTCAACATCCTCTTTTTTGAGGATGTTTCCATCTCCCCCGGCTCGGATAACCTTTGCATTTGAAATCAAATTATAAGTTGGACGCACTGAATTTCGTTTTTTTTATGATTAGCCATCGATTAGCCGTAAATAGAAACCGAATGGTGTCATGGGCTTTGCTACCGTTGATTCTTGCAACTTCTGGGCAGGCAGGACCGATTCAATTCACAATGGACTTTGCCGCGCTTGAAGGTTATGTGAAGCCGGTCGAGCAACCTTTCCGCCAAGAGATTTGTCTCAATGGCAGCTGGCAGTTTCAACCGGTCGCAGTGCCAGCCGGATACCAGCGCAATCAGGGAGTTCCGCCGGAATTGTTGCTGCCAACCGGGTTTTGGGAAACAACGCCGATCAGAATTCCATCGCCGTGGAATGTCAATACTTGGGGCAACGGCCGCAATGTCGGTGCTGGAACTTCTCATCCATACTGGCCGGACTCGGTTTATTTTCCGAGTTATCCGGCGTCGTGGGACGGAGTGGAGATGGGCTGGCTACGAAGAAATTTCCAGGTTCCGAATAATTGGAAAGACAAACGGGTTTTGTTGCACTTTGAAGCTGTGGCGGGCGATTGTCAGATATTTGTCAATGGCAAACCTGCGGGCGAACATTTCGAGAATTTTCTCCCGTTTGATCTGGACATCACCGATCTGGTCAAGCGTGGCAAGGGCAACGAATTGTTGGTAGGCGTGCGGCATCCTCATCTCTACGATAAAACCAACGCGGTCTATCCTCACGAGCGCCGCACTTACGCTGACGGTTCTTATCTTGATGGCATTGTCGGTATCTGGCAGGATGTTTATCTGCTGGGTGTGCCCGCCGTGCGCGTAGCGGACGTGTTTGTTCAACCGTGGGTGGATCGCGATGAATTATTTGCGCAAACAACTTTGCGAAATGACACAGTTCAGCCGCAGGAAGTAACAGTCAGCGGCACGGTGAGCCCGTGGATCAATGAAGCCGGCGCCGACATTTTGAGCGCTCCGGAACCCAAATGGAGGCAGGGAGAAAAGGTTTTCACCCTGCCTGAACAGAAAGTCGAAATTCCCGCCGGAACAAACGTAGTAGTCATGTTAAAAGCAGCAGTCAAGGGCAGCCTCAAGCTTTGGTCGCCGGACACACCGAATCTTTACGGGTTGGTGCTGAATATCACGGATGGAAAACAAAACATCGACACTCACTATCAAAGATTCGGCTGGCGGCAGTTTAAAATTCAAGGCAACGAGCTTTTACTAAATGGCCGGAAACTTCAGATATTTGCGGACATTCTCCATCCGTTCGGCGTATCCATCCTATCACGCCGCAATGCCTGGGCTTGGTTCAAGATGATCAAAGATGCTGGCGGCAATGGTGTTCGCCTTCATGCTCAGCCCTGGCCGTCTTATTATCAGGATATTGCCGACGAAATGGGTTTGGCGGTGCTGGCTGAAGACGGATTATTCGGCAGCTCGCTCATGCTCAATTTCACCGATCCAACCTCTTGGCAGCGATTCACCGAACATTACGACGCAATGATTTTGCGCGACCGGAATCATCCATCAGTTTTCGGCTGGAGTTTCGGCAATGAACTTTTCGCCATTTTTGATTACAATCATATGACCAAGGAAGACCGCGATAAATACTATGCGAAATTAACCGAGTTGGGACGGCGTAGTTTCAAACTAGACCCCACACGCGAATGGATTTCGTGTGATGGCGACGAAGACTTGCGGGCAACCTTGCCATTATGGTCAAAACATTTTGGCCACGGACTGCACTTGGATTCTCTACCTGCCAATCCAAACAAACCACTCATGATCGGTGAATCAGGCGGCACCTATTATGCCACACCATCCCAACTGGCGGAGTTCAACGGCGAACGTGCCTATGAAAGTTATGCCGGTCGTAACGAAGCTCTGGCGATTGATGTTTATCAAAACATTGTACAAATGGCGAGACCCAAGCTCACCTACTTTTCGGCCAGCGAATTGGTATGGTTTGGCTTGGAACATTTGTCTTTGGGTTACAGCGACTTTACCCGTTTGCCAACGTTGCAAGACGGCGTGTTCTTTAGACCATTTCAAGAAGGCAAGCCTGGCATCCAGCCCGAACGGATTCCACCTTATGTCACCACGCTGAACCCCGGCTTGGATCCGTCCTTGCCGCTCTACAAACCATTGGCGATGTTCGACGCGATGAAAGCCGCGCTGGCCAAGGATGCCCCACAACCTTCGCCGTGGGACCATAAGCCAAAAATAATTCCGCGCCAGAATGCGACCAATGCAATAGCCATCTCCTCGGTTGATTTCGTCGGAGATCGCTCCGAAAAATTATTTTCAGCGCTTAATAATCTTGGCGTTCCGTTTACTACCGAGTCGACTAATTCGACTGCGCCGCTGCTCGTGATTGATGGAGATACTTTGACCGCTGCGGCGGCAGACGAAATAAAATCACGTTTGGATGCTCTGCTTGCGCGTGGCGGCCAGGTATTGATTTGCTATCGTCAATCCAACGCCGATGTCGCGCCGGCGAATCGTCTGTTGCCCGCGCCGGTATCGCTGACGACCCGTGAAGCAACGGCATTGGATCGAGGCGATGAACATCCGTGGAACGCAACGTTCTCTTTGGCCGATCTTTATTTCGCTGAAAATACTCAAGACAAACAAATCCTCAAATGCGGTCTCGACGGAGCCTTTGTGCGCCAAGGAACGGTTGTGTTCAAAGCCAGCAACACGGATTGGTCGCAATTTAATAATGTGCCTGAAAATGCCAAGTGCGCCGCCGTGGTGCTTGATGAACATCTTGTCAAACCGTCGGGTGCTGCGTTGGTCACGACAAAGCAGGGTGCCGGAACCATTTCAGTCAGCACGGTTGATTATACTCCTGAGGACGCCGCTTACGTCAAGTTTTGGCAAGCTCTTTTACACAATATGGATGTCAAATTAGGAGAGCCGCACAATAGCTGGCTATTATCGGTGGCTCCTGTCAAAGCCGTGGCGTGGCGCTATACCACCAATGCACCGGAGACGGGCTGGGAACAAAACACGTTTGACGACAGTGGTTGGAGTTCCAGTGATGCCGGTTTTGGCACCGACGTTCCCAATAATCGGGTCCGAACCGCATGGACGACGGACGACATTTGGTTGCGCAACACTTTTGGTATCGGTCAGAATCGTTCTGATCCGTTAAAATTGGTGATTTATCACGACGAAGACGTGGAGGTTTATATTAACGGCAAGCGTGTGTGGAGTGAAAACGGATATATTGTCAACTACAAGGAAGTGCTGCTGCCAGAAGAAGTCCTGCACCAGCTTAAACCGGCTGGCAACCAGATTGCTGTGCATTGCCATCAGACTACCGGCGGGCAATATATTGATGTTGGGCTGGCCCAAGGATTGGTGTTCATAGATGGTGGCCGAAAGCGTGAGCACAACCTTTTGCTTAATGGTCCAAAAACTGAAAAACCAATAGAAACAGAGCGATTTTATAAATTCTTATGACAAAAAGTGTTTTTTTTCTTCTCATCATTTTGGAATGTTATTTGCCAGTCATCCATGCCCAGAGCAAGCATGGTTCATCCTCTCGTTATCCTTCCTATCAGGGCCTGGTCATGTGTGGTTATCAAGGCTGGTTTCGTGCGGAAGGCGACGGGTCTGGTGAAGGTTGGGTGCATTACGGCGTCGAGGGCAAACTCGACCCACGGGATGTGCATATTGATTTGTGGCCGGACGTTTCGGAATATAAAATATCGTATCCGACTTCCTTTTTAGAACCGGATGGAACTCCGGCTCGCGTTTTCAGTTCCTGGGATGATAGCACAGTGGACTTGCATTTTCTCTGGATGCAGGAATATGGGATTGACGGTGTGTTCGTGCAGCGTTTTTTTTGTGCTACGCGCACGGAGCAAAGCCGCCGCGAAAGCCGTGTGGTTTTGGAACATGCGTTCAAGGCTTCACAAAAATACGGCCGGGCGATTGCCGTAATGTATGACCTTTCCGGAATTAAAGCCAGCAGCGAAGATTGCTCTTCGATAATCCAGGACTGGAAGGAATTGGTGGATCAATTAAAAATCACCTCGCAAGGGACAAACCAGACCTATCTCTACGACAAGGGAAAACCCGTGATTGCCATTTGGGGACTTGGTTTTCAAGACCGGCCTTACAACATCCACAATATCGGCATCGAAAAACTCATTAATTTTCTGAAGCACGATCCGAAATATGGCGGCTGCGCTGTGATGTTGGGCGTGCCAACACATTTCCGAGATTTGGATGTTGATTGCCTGCCCGATCCTTATCTGCAAAAAGTGATGGCTTCAGCCGATATAATCATGCCTTGGATGGTGGGACGTTTCACACCGCCTCTCCACAATGAGACGCAGCGGTACGCGGTGCAAATCAAGGATGATATTGCCTGGTGTGCCGAACGACATCTCGAATACGTGCCTTGTGTCTATCCCGGATTTAGTTGGTATAATTTAAGCAGAATTGAATTCAGTGGAGCAGCGCATCCTTTGAATCAAATTCCCCGCGAGAAAGGGAACTTCTATTGGGACCAAATCAGGATTGCCATGGATTCTGGCGCCAAAATGCTTTATGTCGCCATGTTCGACGAGATGGACGAGGGCACCGCCATTTTCAAATGCACCAATAAACCGCCGGTCGGTTCTCAATTTCTGAATTATGAGGGACTATCCTCGGATTACTATTTGTGGCTGACCGGCAAAGCGGGACAAATGCTTCGCGGAGAAATTTCTTTTTCCAAACAGCTTCCAGTCAGGAACGGGCAAGCGCAAAGACTAAATTCGCAGCCATGACAAGATGTTGAATGGCGGATTGCCAATGTGTCTCCAACATTGATTAAAATCAAAAATAATGAAACGAGCCTTTCTTTGGCTTTTGGCTGTTTGCGCCTTCTTATGGATTTGCACCGCCCGCGCGCAAGTGGATTATGTTGATCCTACAATTGGCGGGCAAGGCTTTCTGCTCGAACCAACACGCCCACGGTGCATTTGCCCAATACTCCCAATGAAAAACTTGGCGCAGATCCATCCACAGATCCATCCACTTTTCCACCTTTCGCAATGACACTTGTGTTTGAAACGTTACCTTGATTGAAAAGCATGCAGCTAAAAACAGCAAAAAAGATCTGATGAAAACACCGGCAAAAATAATTATGACGATATGCCTGGCGGCAGCGTTGGTTACAGTCGCCGAACCCACGGGCATTCCAGATGAAAGTGTGGTGCATCGTGAAGCCCGCATGGCATGGTGGCGCGAAGCCAAGTTTGGCATGTTCATCCACTGGGGCGTTTACTCCGTGCCTGCAGGATTTTACCATGACCAGCCAATTTCCGGTCTCGGCGAATGGATCATGCACAATGGGAAAATTCCCATGGACGAATACCAGCAATTCGCCAAGGAATTTAATCCGGTCAAATTTAACGCCGATGAATGGGTTGCCATCGCCAAAAATGCCGGCATTAAATACATCGTCATCACCTCCAAACATCACGACGGGTTCGCCATGTTCGATTCCAAAGCCAGTGATTGGAATATCGTCAAAGCCACGCCGTATGCGCACGATCCTTTGAAGGACTTGGCCGAAGCCTGTCGCCAGCAACGCATCAAGCTCGGCTTTTATTATTCCCAGGCACAGGATTGGAACAACGGCGGCTCCGCCGAAGGCGGCAAATGGGATCCTGCACAGCAACACAGCATGGACGATTACATTGACAAGATTGCCGCGTCGCAGGTGCGAGAAATTTTAAGCAACTATGGAGAATTCCCGGCAGTGCTGTGGTGGGATACATCCATTGACATGAACCCTGAACGTGTCGCCAAAATCCTCGCGGTGGTCAAGGAGCTCAAGCCAAACATCATCATGAACAACCGCCTCGGACCGGGTTTTCGTGGCGACACGGAGACGCCGGAACAAAACATTCCCGCCCAAGGTTACAAGAATCGTGATTGGGAAACGTGCATGACGATAAATGACACTTGGGGTTACAAGCGTGATGACAACAACTGGAAAACCACCGAGACTCTGATCCGCAACTTGTGCGACATTGTCAGCAAGGGCGGTAATTATCTGCTGAACGTCGGCCCGACGAGTGAAGGCGTAATTCCCGCACCTGAAATAGAGCGGCTTAATGAAGTGGGCGCGTGGATGAAGGTTAACAGTGAGGCGATTTACGGTTCGAGCGCGAGTCCGTTTCCGAAACAACTCAAGTGGGGACGCTGCACGCAAAAAGACGGGAAACTATATATTGAAGTTTTTGACTGGCCGGCGGATGGCAAACTGCGCGTGCCGCTGTTAAATAAGGGAAAGGCATGGTTGCTGGCCAGTCCGCACAAGAAGCTAAAATGCACCGTCGAATCAGGTGGTTTGGCAATTCAAGTGCCGGCAAACGCTCCAGATAAAATTGCCAGCGTCATCGTTTTTCAGCCAAAAGGCAAATTGCAGTTACAGCTGGAAAAAGCGCTTTCGCAACGAGAAGATGGCTCGATTTTTTTACCAGCATCCAGCGCGGAAATTGTTGGCTCAACGGCACAGTTGGAAGGAAGCGGTGAACAAAACATCGGATACTGGACGGACGCAAAGGATTCTGTGCGCTGGCAGGTGGAGGTGCAGAAGCCTGGCGACTTTGATGTGACTATTCACTATGCCGTTGATCCGGGCAGTGCCGATAGTGATTTTTCCATCGCAGTTGGCAATCAAGCTGTGAATGGCAAAGTTTCAGCCACACGAGGTTGGGGAGATTACCATGATTTGAAGCTTGGAACATTGCGCATCAATCGGGCAGGAAAAACTGTCGTGACAGTCAAGTCTGTCAACAAGGTGGGGTTGGGTGTGATGAACCTTCGTTCCATAATGTTGACTCCTGTGGGAAAATGAAATTTATAAAACCACGCATTTTCCTTATTATTGCAGTGATTTATTTTGCTGCCATTGCTATTCGACTTTTTGCTGATTCTGGGTTGCTGCCTTCGCCGCAGACGCAGGCAAGAAATCTTGAGAAGCAAAAACTAATTAAGCAATTGCCCGCAGGTTCATTAAAGGTCTTGGATCAGCCTTATGTTAAAGGGACGCGGCCAGGACGAGATCCCAATTCAGTACAGACGCTGGACTTATATGTCCCCGCCGGGAACGGACCATTTCCCATGATCATCTGGATTCATGGCGGCGGCTGGCACGGTGGTGACAAGGAGATGAGTGGTGCTTCCTTGGCGTTACAATTTATTCCTCATGGTTTTGCTTTGGCATCGCTTGATTACCGCTACACATATGACGCGCCGTTTTCAGCCCAAATCGAAGACTGCAATGCGGCGCTTGTCTGGCTGCGACTCAATGCAAAAGAATACCATCTCGATCCCGACCGCGTGGGTGTTGTCGGCCATTCCGCCGGAGCACATCTCGCCGCGCTGATGGCAACCACAGGCGATGGACACCAGTTTTCCAAAGATGCAACTTCCGTTCGTGTTCAGGCGGCCGTGTGTTGGGCGGGACCATTCGATCTTGACCGCGAGCGTGGTAACTGGCCCACCAATATGTTTGCTTGGAATCCGAAGGATCCGTTCAGTAGCACCTTTTTTCCTGAAGGAGCCTACGACGAAGATTTCGCCCGCAAATCCAGCCCGGCTTCCTACATCCACAAAGGTATCCCTCCCATGCTGATCGTTCATGGTGTCCAGGATTCGGTGGTTCCATTAGGACAGGCGGCCGCATTCGCATCCAGTCTGAAGCAGGTTGGTGATGACGTAACCTTTCGCATTGATCCTGATCACGGCTATGACGTGATGAACGCGGCAGTCACAAAAGAAGCCATTCAATTCTTCGAGCGCACGTTAGGGTATGGGATTTATGATAGCCCACAAAATTGAGGCAAAGCACCCTGTCAAACTGAATTCAGCAATCAAACTTTCCCGGAATCTACTGCTGTAGGCGATAAAACCCGTTGCTCGTGTAATTTGTTAAAGTGACTGTCCACTGACTGTTTGAAAAGAATGGAGCATTGGTCACAAGCGTCCAAGTAACCGGTGACGCGAGGCTGGGTGTATAATAAAGATCGAAAGCTCCAATGTTACCCGGCCAAGTCAGGGTTGAACTTTGTGCGATTCCACTCGAACTGATCAGCAGCAGTGGCGGAGCAATCGTATATGAATTTACAGGTGTCAATGGTGTGGCCAGATTGTAATTTACCCAAGCCAGCACGGGGTTGTTCGCATTGGGATTACCATAACTGCAACCATTATAAGCATAACAGCCGATCATCTCCGATGCTTTGCCGGTGATTCCAGCCCCCGCGCCAAACGCCACGTTATACGGCGGGAAATTGCTCGTGCCGTTGTATGAAATGTAAGCGCCGTTGTTAATCAGTTGAAGCACACCGCCATCAACGCGACTTCCCCGGAAGCTGTGATCCAGCATATGAACCTGTGCGAAGCCTATGTCGCCGCCACCGACGATGAAGTCCCAGTAAGGCCCGCCAAAAAGCGCCGAGTTGAAGAAACGCGCCGTGCCTTGAAAGCTGTTGCTGCTGACGACTCCAACCGTGTTGGTGGCCAGATCAGGATAATCGGCAAAAATCGCCATCGTTGAATTGACCGTATTGAGGTTGCAAGGCGCGGCGGCATCAAGCCGGAAGCCTTCTGTCGCCTGATCACACATGGTGCCGACGCCCGTTATATTGGGACCACGGCCATTTTCGGAAACGCAGCGCAGAAAGGTGTGGCAGGGAATGACAAAATCCTTTACCAACAGCTCGGTGCAATCACCCAGCACATACATTTCCAAGTTATGTTCTGAAAAGTTCAGTATGGCATCTCTCGAACTCGATCCCAAATCACTTTGTGAATCATAGTTATCCCACCAGTAAGTCCAGTTGCCGTGACAATTCACAATAGACCCCGATGAGCCATTGCCAGCGCAGTAGCCTCGACTCAATGCCCAGCCATCCACCATGTAAATCAAATGGTTGGTGCATGTGTAGGTATCTAGGTCAACATAGTAGTATGGATTAGGGCAAACTACACCAATCACATAGATATTTCCGCCTCGCCCTTGAATCGTTGGCGGGAAAGCGATGGCACTGCTGTTCTGAGTTTCATAACTGATGGTTACTCCCACCAGACCACTATTCGCTTCCAGAGCGATTGCCACTGGACCAGTGGTGGTTCCTTGCCCGCCGTAAGGCTGGAGCACAGCCCCCTTGGCGTGGCCATCCGGTCCCGGCCAAGTCCGGTGCCGCATTTCATAAGTCCCGCGTAATTCCACGCCGCTCGGCACGTCAAGGGTGCCCGTCAGCTTATATTTTCCACCGGGCAGAAAGACAATCCCGCCACCATTGGTGCCCGCTGCCACAAGCGCTCTCTGAATGGCAGCCGTATCATCGGTGACACCATTTCCCGTGGCGCCCCAAATTGTGTTGGTCACGATATATAAATCGTTTTTGGCCGGCTTGCGCGATAAATAATCATTGACCACGTTTGTCCATTCGACGTTTGGCAAAGCATCTGCAATGGCTCGACGGTCATCAACGATCACGCGACTGGGATTGCCCGAGTTCACAATGGATCGGGCAGGACTAAAACTGCATCCTGTGAAGGCTACCCGTGTCGCGTTTGCGCCCAAAACGCAATGATTGCTTCCTTGCGGCACATTCAAACTTGAATTGACCACGTTAAAAACTCCACTATCCAGTTGGAGCGTGCCCGAAATTGTGCAGTCTTGAAACTGCGCCCACGAAACCCAGTTCCCAGCCGGTCCGCCCAAGTCAACCGCTGTTCCCTTACGACCCGTCAACTCGCAATCATAAAATTGGAGAGTAGCTATGTCATTGGATGTGTGCGCGACTGCGATGTCGCCATCCAGCTTGAACTTGGCAAATTGCAGGCCGCTCTGGAAGGGCATTTCTTGTGCCAGCAAAGCCGTCGCGCAATTGCTGATTGAGCCGGAATAAAATGTTGCCCCCGGCGAACCATTGGTGCTGCTGTTAGCCTCAATCCCAACCTCGTAACCACTTATATTAATGTTCATGCAAGCCTCGCCATCCACCCGCCGCAAGCGCATCCCTGTTCCATTGGCTCGCATCCACGCAGCATACGCTCCGCCCGCAACCGGCGAATTTGTCAACCCGGACGCTGACCAAATGTTTGGGGAAAACCGGATGTCTTCCGAGTGGCTGATGTCCGCAATCATGTCCAAATCAATCCCTTTATAGAGTGGAGTGCCAATGATAGTTGAAAGGATGTGTTTCGCACCCGAAGTAGGAGCAGTTACTTGAATGCCCTGATATGAATTGACCAGCACCACGTTCTGCACCACGCAATCCCCGTAAAGTCCGATGGTGAATGGATAGCCAACAATATTGGCCGCGTTTTGGTTCGGATACCAAATGTTGACATCTCTCAAAGCCGTCGAACCATTCAAAAAGATAAACGGCGCGGCATTCGTCTGACCGGCCCCATAATAGACCTTAAACGTCGTTCCCACTAACCCGCTGCCGCTGCGTGTCCAATCTGTCCAATCACCATACAGCGTCACTCCGGTCGGAATGGTTATGTTGGAATAAAAGGCATAGTTGCCCGCCGGCACAAAAATCACGCCGCCACCCGAGCCACCCGAATTATAGACTGCGTTCATTGCATTTTGGAACGCCGCGCTGTCATCGGTGATCCCGTCACCTCTGGCGCCAAAATCCTGCGGTGTGACCGCAGCCACAACGATTTCATTGGTGTTCAATGTCGGGATGATGACCCTCCATCCGGGTTTATACGCCAACTTTACCTGATGACTCACCGTATCATCAATAATGGTTGCACCCGATGGCACTGTGCCAGCCACAAAATTACCTGAACCACTACGCGAACCTGAATATTGCAGTAATATGTTGGTTCCAGCGAGGGGAGCGTCCAGCAAATTCACCGTGACATTTCCATTCATCGTCAAATTGCCACTGTCATTGATGGCAGGAACGGTGAGGCTGGTGAAATTGCTCAAGTCAAATATGAGTTGTGGACTACCGCTTCCAAAGGTCAGGCTGCTCATCGCCAGCGAAGTTCCCGCCGCAGCGATTTTCAACTTGAGCGTGCCGCCAGTGCTGGTGTAGGCCATGGAAACATTGTTCGTTGTCGTTAATGCCAATGTTCCTGCGTTGATGATTGTTCCGCCAGTATAGGTGTTGGCGCTGTTCAATGTTAATGCGCCAGAACCTGCTTTCAACAAGCCGGTAGTTCCCCCGATTCCCGCAGGACCATTGATGCTGTAAGTGAGCACGGAATTACTGAACACGACTGAATTGGGTGAAACATTGGAATTTACGACAATGGACGTGTAGAAACCACTGGCTGTGTCGTCGAAAACCACCGGCGGGCCTTTGCCGGCAACTTCCGTATAATAGGCGCTTGTCTTCCAATTGGGGGTATTGCCAATGTTCCAATTCCCGTTGACCGTCCCATCCCAGATAAGCGTTGCTTGTGAAGAAACGGTTAGATTGACATCAATGCTATGGTTGGCGGTATTATTGACAAGGGTGGCTGAACCTGCAAAACCAACGGGCAGTGAGAGTGACCCAAAAGCAAAGGCGCCGAAGCCGGCGCCACCCAGTGAACCATACTTGATGAGAGTGAATTGGCCGGAGGTAAGGATGGTGCCGGTGAGGTTTATGGTCACGGTCGAGGATGGCGTGAGCGCTCCGCTGACGTTGATGATCGGTGCGGTGGGATTGCCAAAGCCGCCGGCGTCGAAATTCAGGCTGGAAGCGGAGGCAAGCGTCAAAGAAGGGATGGACAGTGAAGCGCCAGCGCTGGTTACTTGTACCCCCAAAGCCGCGCCGCCAGCTACGCTGCATGCGCCCGGTGCCCCGCCACCCGTGGTCTGAATCAATGTTCCGGCGTTAATCGTTGTGCCTCCCGGGTAAGTGTTGGTGCCAGAAAACGTGAGCGTTCCAGAACCTGACTTGATGAGGGAAGCTCCAGTGCCACTCAACGCGCCGCTGTAGATCGTTTGATTATTATTTATTCCCACGGTCAAGGCGATTGGGTTGCCGTTCGTGTTAACCAGTGCCAGGCTGCGGTTGCCCGACAATGCCCCAAAGCTGAACGCGGTGAGATTCGCGCCTGCGAACTGGACGCTGCCAACCGCATCGGTATAAACGAGAGTGCTGTTCTGAAGCGCGTTAGAATTAGCCAAAATCAATTTTGAGCCGTTGGCGATGACTGTCGGCCCATTGTAGGTATTGGCGGCGTTGAACTGGACGTAGCCGCCATTGGCGGCCAGAAAACCGCCATCGGTGCTCGCATCGCTCCCATGTTGCAGCGGCGAATTGAAGTTATAGTTGCGATCAGCCGATTGAGCAAGAATGGCTCCGCCCGCTTTGATATAAATTGCGCCGCTGCCACTGGTTGAAATGTTCGCGGCGCTGCCCAACCGGATGGTGCCGCCGTTGAAATTGAACACGCCAGTACCATAGACTTGCAAGTCGCCTTGGCTATCGCAGAAGCCGCCATCCAGATTGTAGGTTGCACTATTGTTTAGATTAATGAACGCCGCGCCCACATTCGTGCCACCTTTCTGATTGAATGTTCCTGTGGCGCCTGCATTTCGACCCAACCATAGCGCGCCATAACCGCGGTCAAGCGTTCCATTATTATACAGATTTACCGTGTAGTTTTCGCCATTGTTTGCTCCCACAATGATATCACTGCCACCATTGCCAACGTAGGCGTTGTTAGCGATGGACAAAATGCCATTATTCAAACTCCAAATATTGCCAGACGCGCCAACGGGCGGGGCAATTCTGCCATTGCCTTGAATTGAAACTAAACTGCCGGCAACCGGCTGATACCAACTGATGCCGCCCGTGCCTCCCACAACATTTCCCGTGATCACCACCGTCGAATCACCAGTCTGCTGAAAGGACAAAGGATTGCTCTGGGAATTTGTCATTGTGCCCGAAATCGTGATGGTCGAGCCATTCCATGCATTCAAATTAACGTTGTTCCCGGCTTCATCCCATGTGCCGGCAATATTAAGCGCAGCGTTGGCGACAATATATGCATCGAAACTGAGATTTTGAACGACATTGTTGCTTAGAGTCAAATTGCCGCCATTTTCCACATGGATACGTTCGCCTGGGCTGGAAACAGCGGTGCTCCCAAGAAACAAGGTGTTGCCGGTTCTGATGTTGACCGGGTAGCCAGGGCTGACAACCCAAATGCTGTCAATGCTCCAGTTCTGGTCCAAGGTCTGGGCTGTATTGGCTGGCACAGTACCGGAATTGTAATAGTTCACCCGATCTAGCATGCCAGGAAGAGTTGTGGCCGTAGCGCCGCTGGTGCTTCCAATGAGCCAATTATTCTTGTTGGTCCAGGAAGCGCTGCTATTGCCCTGCCAGTAATAATTTGTTTGCGCTTGGCTGTTCGGGACAAGGCACAGACAAATCAAAAACAGGAATAGCGATTGGCCGGGGCAGCACATTGAGCGGTGATTTTCTTTGGGGTGTTGGCAAAGGTCAGTATGGATTATTTTCATTTAGAATAGCTGGAAATTGCAAAATATTGGCCCCTTGGCGCATTACGGTTCAAATTATTTCAGCGAATATACTCCAACTGCCACAATTTGTTGTATCCTCAAAAATGAGGATGGCCAGCCATTATGATTCGTTTTACAGTAGAAGCATGTCTATCCAATTTTTTACTGGTTCACAGGCTTTTGACACGAATGCCTTCAAACAAAAATTGAAAAATCGCAGATCCAAGAGGTGTTCTTCTGCCTTTACATTGATTGAGCTTCTGGTGGTTATTGCCATTATTGCGATTTTGGCAGCATTGCTCCTGCCAGCGTTGGGCAGAGCCAAGGCAAAAGCCAAACAGACCGCTTGCAGTAGTAATCTGCGACAAATTGGAATCGCTTTAGTCATGTATGCAGACGATTATCAGCAATACCCCGGCAGTTATAGGCCGGACCGCGATTGCTATGTTTGGATGACACGACTCCTCAGCACAATGGGCAATAATCAAAATGCATTTTCCTGCCCAGCTGCGGCAACGTATACCTACTGGGATATAAATTTGAACAATTCACTGGGAGGATCAGGAGAAAACGGTGTATTTAATAAGTGGACGGTCACTCATCTTTCAAGCTTTTCCTACGGATATAACGACTGGGGATTGGACATTAAGCATTCGTATTTAGGCAACCCTCCTCTGCCACAACTTGGTCTGGGCGGCGATCAAATTCCAAGTACATCTGTGCCAGTGACGGAGTCGATGGTGAAAAGGCCAACGGAGATGATCGTGTTGGGCGATGTCAAGGGTTCGCCCAGAGGCTCCGTCAATTTCGATGCGAACTTGGACCCCACCGACGCAGCCGGGCCTCCTCACAGCCAATGGCCGTCCAACCGCCACAATTACCTCAGTGACTTTCTCTTTGCCGATGGTCACTATGGAACGGCCAAACGAACGGATTCGTGTGATCCTCAAAATATTGAGTGGCGCCGCCACTGGAACAACGATGATTTAGCTCACAACAATGGGGAAGGCGATGACCTGCCGAGTGGCGATATCTGGCCTTACAATGCGAAGGATGCCGCCATGCTTGATCCCAGTTTTTAGAGTGGAACGATTTCAAAAATTGGATATGCAATGAAACTTTGAACCGGGCAAAATGGGCAACTTTGCTTGGATTTGCTCTCTCTTTTTTCCGCAACTAGGAACATCTTTGAAGGGCGTTTTTAAAGGGATTGTATCAAGTCACAAGCAGATGGGCATTTGGCCTGGCTGACGTGCTGACCTCACTTGAGATGGTTCCTAATATATTTGTCAGGAAAGCTACAGCAACATTTTATGAAACAATGAAACAACTATCATCTATTATTCTGTCGGCATTGTCGGTGGCTATCGTTTTTTGGGGGAACCCAACACCCAAGGCTCACGCTGAAATCGCGGAAACATTCTTTCGCCCGCCGGCCGTTCCGCTGGTCACCATTGATCCTTACTTAAGTATTTGGTCTGAAGCGGACAAATTGACCGATGACAACACGCGGCACTGGACACATCGCGAACATTCGCTCGCCAGTTTGATTCGCATTGACGGCAAGACCTATCGGTTGATGGGCGCAGAACCGAAAAATGTGCCGGTATTCCCACAGGTTTCCGTGCAGGTATTCCTTACACGCAGCATCTATGAATTTGAGGACGCGGGCGTTCACGTCACTTTGACATTCATGACTGCGGCGTTGCCGCATGACCTTGACATATTTTCACGGCCATTGAGTTACATCACTTGGAGCGTGCGCTCCATTGACGGAGTGAAACATGCAGTTTCGATTTATGACAGCACCAGTTCGCAGCTCGTCGTCAACACTGCGAATGAACTCGTCGTATGGTCGCGGGAAAAGACGGGTAAGTTGACTGCGTTGCGTGTCGGCACACAGGAGCAACCCATCCTCGGTTCATCCGGGGATGATCACCGCATTGACTGGGGATATGCTTATGCGGCGGCGTTGACCGACCAATCCAAGTCGGTCATCGGCGCAAACGAAACATTGCTGACTGATTTTGTTGAAAATGAAAGTTTGCCCGCAAACGATGATTCGCAAACGCCACGCGCGGTTGGTGACAACACGCCTGTCATGGCATTTGTATTCGACCTTGGGCGCGTTGGGGATAAAGCCATGCAACGTCAGGTCATTTTAGCTTATGATGAAATTTACGCGATTAAATATTTCGGCAAAAAGTTACGCCCTTACTGGCGGCGCAACGGTATGGAACCGGCGGAATTATTGCAAGCAGCAGCGAGGGATTATCCGTCGCTGCTCAAACGGTGCGAAAAGTTTGACCGTGATTTAATGGCCGACTTGACCAAGGTTGGCGGCGCACGATACGCGCAAATCGCAGCGCTGGCTTATCGTGAGTGCATCGCCGCTTGTGGACTGGCCGCCGATGCTAACAGTCAGCCGCTGTTTTTCACGAAGGAGAATACGAGCAATGGTGACATTGCGACAGTGGACGTCATTTTCCCGATGGATCCAGTCTGGATTTTCCTAAGTCCGACATTGGCCAAGGCGACATTAGTTCCGATTCTTTCTTATGCGGCTTCTGCCCGCTGGAAATTTCCGAACGCGCCGCATGACCTTGGAACGTATCCCATTGTCACGGGACGCGACGATGGCGGTGAAGGAATGCCAGTCGAAGAGAGTGGAAACATGCTTATCCTTTGTGACGCGATCGCGCAAGCGGAGAGCAATGCAGATTTCGTAAAACCCTGGTGGCCGCAACTCACACAATGGGCGAAGTATCTGGAAAATTACGGACTTGATCCTGAAGAACAGCTTTGCACGGACGATTTCATGGGACATCTGGCGCACAATGCGAATCTGTCCGTGAAAGCCATTCTTGCTCTCGCAGCTTACGGTGATTTGTGCCGGATGCGCGGTGATCATGAAAACGCGAAAAGATATGCAGACCTCGCAAAAAACGATGCCCGGCATTGGGTGAAAGTTGCCGCCGATGACGACTATTACCGGCTGGCCTTCGATAAGCCGGGCACTTGGAGCCAGAAGTATAATCTCGTTTGGGATCGTATTCTTGGATTGAACGTATTCCCACTTTCCATCGCGGAACGAGAAGTTGGACATTATAAAAAAGTCATGCAGCGTTATGGCTTGCCTTTGGATTCGCGCACGCATCTGACAAAAACCGACTGGTCCATCTGGAGTGCGACCCTGGCGGACAATCAGGCGGACTTCGAGTCGTTCATCTCGCTGATTTATGATTATCTGAACACCACCACCACCCGCGATCCGGTGGCGGATTCGTATATGACCGACGACGTGCATAGTGGAGGGATGCACGCGCGTCCGGTCGTCGGCGGATTTTTCATCAAAATGCTGGCGGATCGCGATCTTTGGAAAAAATGGTCTGCGGGCGACAAAGAAAAAGCCCAAAATTGGGCGGATCTTCCTGCGCCGGTTAAAACTGTCGTCCAATTACCGGCCACCGCCAACCAAGCGCCGGATTGGCCGGCGACCATCAATTCTAACGCAACGGTGCATTATTTTGCCACCGATGCGACTACGGCTTTTTCAACTCCCATTGGCTCAAACTGGAAACAGACGATATTTTTTCCCGGAAGCGGGGATCAGGCCTATGACACAATTTTTGTCAACAGTCCGACGGGTTTGATGGCCTTCCAGTCCACCGACAATTTCCTGAATATCGCCGATACCAATTACATGGCGTGGGCGAATGTGCCTGTTATTGACATTCTCATACAAGTGCTTGGCAACGACAAACTCTACAACCCTGATGGCGGCGGACGCAGGGTCGTTTTCCGCATTGGCTCATTAGGTCATGAAAATGCAGTTAGCGGAGGCAGCATTCCGCCTGGTCTTGCCAATGGCAAATGGAATTGGATTTTGTTCAGCTTAACCAATGCCGTTGATTCGTCGACCGGCAAGCACTACATCGGCAATCTCCCCAATCCCAATGACCCCGGTGTGGAGAATGGCGGGGTCAACCAAGGCACCCTGCGTATTGAGAATGTGCCAGGCATCGCTGTGCGCGCGGTCGCTATCGGTCAGTCAGGTGCGTTTGGCACGAATCAGGTCAATATATTTGTCCCGGCATCGCCATAATATGGTCTGCCCCAACTTATTTAGATTGATTGTTGCCGCCGTGACGTATTTTCACTTTTTGGCTGCATCGGCCAAAAGCCATGCGGTAAACATGAAGTCATCATTCCGCTCGCCTGCGGTTCCGCTGATGATGTTTGATTTCGAAATGAATCGAACCTGAAAACTTTTAACGAACGCCCCGAACTCCTGAATTAGTTTGATAAACGGCGGCAAATAAAAGTCCAAATACTTGGCATTGATTATGATTGTTCAAAAATTGAAATGGACGGTGACGGTTGCGTTGGGACTCGGCATTGTGGCTGTGATGCAGGCGGCTTTGATTTCACCGGCGGAAAATCGTGTCGCGCTAGTTGACCGCCCGGATATTTCGCAGACGAACCATTTTTATCCCAGCAATCGCGCGCCGCTGGAACCAAGTCGTTTCATTTCGCTGCCGGTTGGTTCGGTTGAACCGAAAGGTTGGTTGCGTGAAACATTGCAGCGCCAGCGTAATGGGCTTTGCGGCCATCTGGGCGAAATCAGCGTGTGGTTGCAGAAGGATGACAACGCGTGGTTGAACAAGGACAGCAAAGGAAAGTATGGTTGGGAAGAATTGCCCTACTGGCTGCGCGGCTACATTCAACTCGCCTACATTTTCAACGACCCGAAAATGATCGCGGAAAGTCAGGTCTGGATTGAAGGCGCGTTGAACAGCCAGCGGGCTGATGGCGATTTTGGTCCCGACCAAAAATTTGGTGACGACGGTTCGCGCGATTTTTGGGCGAACATGCTGATGCTGTATTGTCTGGAAACCTACTACGAACATTCACACAACCAGCGAGTGCTGGATTTGATGACGAAGTATTTCAAATTTCAACTCACCGTGCCCGATGAGAAATTCCTGACGCATTACTGGCAGAAGATGCGCGGCGGCGACAATCTTTACAGCGTCTATTGGCTCTACAACCATATCGACGATTCATTCTTGTTGCAACTGGCGGAAAAAATTCATCGCTGCACGGCGAACTGGGAATTGAAAAATGATTTGCCGAACTGGCACAATGTCAACATCGCGGAAGGTTTTCGGGAGCCGGCGACGCACTATTTGCAGACGCACGATGAATCGGAGTTGCGCGCGACTTACGCGGATTTCAACGAAGTCCGCAAACGCTTCGGCCAGGTGCCCGGCGGAATGTTCGGCGGCGATGAAAATTGCCGCGCCGGTTATGCCGATCCGCGTCAGGCGATTGAAACCTGCGGCATCGTGGAGCAAATGCTTTCCGACGAACTGCTGCAACAAATCAGCGGTGACACATTTTGGGCGGACAATTGCGAGAACGTCGCGTTCAACACGTTTCCGGCGGCGGTCACCACGCATTTTCGCGCGCTGCGCTATTTAACCGCGCCCAATATGGTTGTGAGCGATTCCAAAAATCATTCGCCGGGCATCAACAACAGCGGGCCGTTTCTGATGATGAATCCGTTCAGCTCGCGCTGCTGCCAGCACAATCATTCGATGGGCTGGCCGTATTTTGACAAACATCTCTGGCTGGCGACGCCGGATAACGGCCTGTGCGCCGCGATTTACAGCGCGAGCGAAGTGCAGGCGCAGGTCGGCGACGGCACGCCGGTCCGTTTTGAGGAAGATACGCATTATCCGTTTGAAGAAAAAATTCAATTCACGTTTCACGCGGAAAAAACGGTGACGTTTCCGCTTTATCTTCGCATTCCCGGCTGGTGTGAAACGGCAACCGTTTCGGTCAACGGCGAAAAATTGACTGTCGCACCGCAAGCTGGAAAATATGTGCGCATCGAGCGCGAATGGAAAAACGGCGATACCATTGCCTTGAATTTGCCGATGAAAATTTCCGTTCAAACCTGGGCGGCAAACCATGACAGTGCCAGCGTGGATTACGGCCCGCTGACATTCTCGTTGAAAATCGGCGAGTGCTACGACCGTTTTGATAGTTCAAAGACCGCCATCGGCGATTCCGGCTGGCAAAAAAACGCCGATCCCTCCAATTGGCCGGCGTTTGAAATTCATCCAACCATGCCGTGGAATTACGGCTTGGTTCTGAATGCTGCCGACGCAGCAAAATCATTCACGATCAAAAAACTTGCGTGGCCGAAATACAATTATCCGTTCACGCCGGAAAGTGCGCCGATTGAAATGGAAGCGAAGGCAAAACGAATTCCACAATGGACGCTGGACAAATACGGACTTTGCGCCACGTTGCAAGCCAGCCCCGTCAAATCGGATCAACCGGTGGAAACGGTTTCGCTCGTGCCGATGGGCGCGGCGCGGTTGCGCATTTCCGCTTTTCCGGTCATTGGCGAAGGTGACACGGCAAATGATTGGACTGGCGTTGAAAACAGTTTGTCCGCTTCAAAATAATAACCATTCAAAATAAAAATGAAAACAACCAGCACTGCAAAATGGATTTGCCTGATGATCGGTCTGACGACGGCTTGCCTGGCCGGCTGCGCGACGCATTCTGCCTGGCGGGCAAAATGTTGCGCGTTGGCAAAAAGTGACGGCGGAGTTTTGTTCGGCCATGCGCAGGACGGTGCGCCAGTGTTTATTTACACATTGCGCAACAAAAATGGAATGGAAGCACGCATTCTCAATTACGGCGGCATCATCCAGTCGCTCAAAGTGCCGGATAGGAACGGTAAGTTCGGTGATGTGGTTCTCGGCTATGACACGCTGGACGGCTACTTGACAAATAGCCCTTACTTTGGCGCGATGATTGGTCGCTTCGGCAACCGCATTGCCAACGGCAAATTTACTTTGGACGGCCAGGAATATACTTTGGCCACGAACAATGGACCAAATTCATTGCATGGTGGCATCAAAGGTTTTGATAAAGTTGTGTGGATGGCACAGTCGTTGCAAACGCCCGATGGCCCGGCGTTGCAACTGACCTATGTGAGCAATGACGGCGAAGAAGGTTATCCGGGAGCGCTGAAGGTGAAGGCGGTTTATATCGTGACCAAAGACAATGCGTTGCGACTGGATTACACGGCCACAACAGACAAAGACACGATTGTGAATTTGACGCATCATTCGTATTTCAACTTGCGCGGCAGCGGCGATATTCTTGGCCACTTCATTTGTATCAACGCCGACAAATTTACACCGGTGGACAGTACATTGATTCCGACGGGCAAATTCCGTCCGGTGAAGGGCACGCCATTTGATTTTCGGACGCCGACGGCGATTGGTGCGCGCATCGGACAGGACGACGAACAATTGAAATTTGGCAATGGTTACGATCACAATTGGATCATCAATCATCCGATGGGCAAATTCGGCCTCGCTGCACGCGTGACCGAGCCGACGAGCGGTCGCGTGGTGGAAGTTTGGTCCACCGAACCCGGATTGCAGTTTTACAGCGGCAATTTCCTGGATGGCACGATTACGGGGAAGGATGGTCAAGTCTATCAATTTCGCGACGCTTTTGTCATGGAGCCGCAACATTATCCTGATTCGCCGAACCATCCCAATTTTCCCTCGACTGAATTGAAGCCGGGCGAGACTTACAAAAATGCCATTATTTATAAATTCTCAACAGAATGATTTAAAAAACGACGCGGAGTCAGCTGCCTCTGGCTTTGCCGGAGCTATGTCGGCTTGATTTATTGTGCGACTGCCTTTGGTAGCATTGAAACGATATTTGAGAGCAACAAGCTTTAACCCGGGAAACGCCCTCCTCACTTTAGAGGATAGTAATGGTGATACAATTTAATTAGTGTAATCGAAAGCCTTGTAACAAACGTCACATATACTTGGCACGATGCAGTGAATAATTAATGTAACAATCAAACAATAATAATTATGAAAGCCATACTTCTTTTAACCTCAGGTCCAATATTATCTCAAAAGAGAAAGCCTTTAAACCATTCGCTCCCGTGGAGGCTGCTATCCAAAACCTTTGCAGTTCTGATCTTAGGCATGCTGGCCTTTTTCTTAATACAAAAAAGCCAGGCACAGACAAACTTTTACTATTGGGGCGGTGCGGGCTCGCCTTCCTGGACCAACGTGAGCAATTTTCTTCTTTTGCCCTGTGCCCCTGATTCCGGGGGCGGGGCGGCTCTTGATCCCGGATGGGGTGCGGGTGGAACGTTGGGACTGATTAAGGATACGGTTCCTCTGCTAACGACTGCGGTTGGCCCCGGCCCGTTGGATCGGGTGACTTATTGGGCATCCAATAACACAACGTTGAATGCTTATGGTGCCGCTCCGAATGATGGAGTTCTTCAAACTTTAGGACAGGATTGGACCATTGACAGTCTTTGGGCGAATGGCGACGCGGGGCCTCGTCCAGTTGTCAACATAGCCGCTGGCAACACGATATACCTTGGAAGTCCCAGCGTTGGTCGCCCCGGCGAACGTCTTCATTGTGAATGGTCCACCATGGTGTTGAGCAACGACTTTGTTCAAAATATCAGCCAGGATCAATATATTGTTGGCGGCGATCAGAATTGGTCTGACGTGGGGGCATTTCATAGCACCTGTGATCTTGCCGGCACTTGGGATACGGCAGGGAACGGCCTCAATTTGAGTGTTTGGTGGGGCGCAATTCTTACAATTTCGGGCACAATGACCAATTCTCAAAATAACCCGATGCCATTTCAACATGTTGGCAATGCATGGGTGAGGGTAACCGGGAACGTTGTGGGAAGTGCCTTTGGCGGCATCACTTGGTATCAGCCTAATGGACCAGGTAGTTTCCCGGGCCAGCCCTGCACAGTTTCCGTTGAAGGCAATGGCCGGATCGCTCCGCCCGTTGGCGCATCTGGCAATGCTTGGTTTATGCATGGGGGGACCTTGACTATCACCAATAACGGTTATGTCAGCAATGGCGGCGGCGATATCATCATGGGGCCGGACACTCCTTTTAATTACACTATAAATCTCTATGATAATGGAACGCTCGACCGCGGTTTCGGTGCGTTGTTTGTGGCCCAGAATGGGGCGGGTGCCACAGGTACATTCAATCAGGAAGGTGGCACAAATGTCGGCGCGGCGTTTATTCAGTTGAATGACAACGGAACCTACAATCTGGATGGCGGCTTCTGCGATAGCCAGGCCTTCCTGCAAGTCAATGGTAATTCTGTCTTTAACTTCAATGGCGGAGTTATCCGCTTGGGCAACACCGTTCCAAATATTTTTACAAGTGGTAGCGGCGCTGTTTACATTAAGGCTGGAGGAGCAATCCTCGCCCAATCGGCTGATCGCAACTATGTCATTGATGCCATTCTGCAACATGGGAGCGATGCGACCACCGATGGCGGTTTTCTGGCTCAGAATGGTGGCTATGTTCAATTCGATGCCGACAACACTTACAACGGATCAACCGTTATCTCGAACGGAACCAAGTTGATTTTGAACAGCGCCAATGCGATTCAGAATAGCACGTTGAGCTTTAGTGATCCTGCCGGGTCAGTACAATTCGGCACGAACGGCGCGGGAATTACAGCCTTTACCATCGGTGGCCTTTCCGGCAATCAAGGCATCGCACTGCTCAACGCGGATGCCGCGCCGATAACTTTGACGGTGGGGAACAACAATCAAAATACAACCTATAGTGGCGCATTGAGCGGCGCTGGAGCTTCGTTGGTCAAGGCCGGCTCCGGCTCGTTCACGCTGACCACCGCGAGGACTGCCAATGGAGATTACACGGTTGCCAACGGCACGCTGGGAGTTCAAGTGGCCTCAGCCGGCACTTCCTTGACGGCTAATAGCCTGACACTCGCAAGCGGCTCACAACTGAGTTTCGACTTGGCCAGTTTAGGAAACACAATTGCCCCAATTATTACTGATAATGGCAATGTGAACTTGAACGGCAATGTTCCTGTCAATGTGATTAATGCACCCGCCTCCGGCACCAGTGTGCTCTTAAGTTACACCGCACGTACTGGTTCAGGCAACTTTGTCGCTGGGACAGTGCCATCAGGCGCATTAATTATTGATAACACCTCGACAAAGACTGTGAGCTTGACTTTTACGACGATTACGTCGCCACACATCGCGTCAATTAGCCCTGCTCCTTCGACCATCACCTTAGCTGGCGCCAATGGTGTAGCTTTCAGCTCCTATAGAATATTGGCAAATACCAACCTGGCTAACTCCGCCACTTGGATTCCGGTTAAAACTAATTCGTTTGATGGATCAGGTCATTTCAGTGCAGTCATTCCGGTGAATCCAGCGACTCCCGCTGCATTCTATCGTTTGGTTGTGCCTTGATCTTTTCCGTCATTCAAACAGTGGTTTTGTGGCTGGCGTAGTTAACGCCAGCCACATGCCATTTTTTAGAAGATTTGCTCTTTCTATGAACCCATATTGTGTCTCAAATGTAATTGTTTATTTCATGTTAAAGTGGGAAACGCAAAACAATAGACCGGAGATTTAGTCACTCAAAAATCTTGTATGGCAACAATCACTTCAGCAACCGCATCAAAGATGTTCATCCGAAAATCCTCACTCATCCACGGCTTGCGTTTCGGCGGCAAGCGGGAGCCCAATTCTTCTGGAAACCTTTTCGCAATGATTTCGGCCAGCATGTGTTTTGTCCCCTGACTGTCGGGAATAAAAGTGTTCATCACCTGCTCACGCGAAAACAATTAGACAATCATTTTGCGGTTTGCGGCCATCTTGATGATTTGCTGGCAGAGTTTCCGTATTCGTGGTGAACGTCGGGAGTTTTTGGCTGAAGCATCTTCAAGAACCAGCACCCCCGGCTGGTAATGAGCGATCAGCTTTTCCACTTTTGCAAGCGATTGGACGTTTTTGTCCCCGTTAACCGTTTTGACACCCCAATTTACGAGCGTTTCTTGCTCTTCAAGAACGGCAAAACCAAAGCCTCTGGTTGATGGCGCGATGGCCAGGATGCGAAAATGTTTGGGTTGAATTTTTTTCATTATTGATTAAGAACGTTATTAGCGATATTGGTAAGTATCTGACGCTTGTAGGCAGTCTGCCGATTGGCCTTTTGGCGGTCAGTTCTCTCGGCAAGTGCTTTGGCACGCGCAGTAACCTCTTGTTCAACTTTTTGATAGAGACCGCCAAAGAGTTCACTGGCCGACCTTTGAAAAATCACTTCAAACGCCAAGGCCGTCTCCAAACTCGGTTCACGAGTGAATCGCTCATAGCGGCACACCTTGGCGCCGCTTTGCGTTCCCAGGAGAAAAGCCACTTCATCCTGGGAAAGCGCCAGGCGTTTTCGGTTTGATAGTAAATAATTTGGAAGTTGAGGCGAAATCATGTGTGTTGAAACGAACGAATCCATTGCGAGTTCAGACTCACAGTATCGGATTGGTAAAATTACCAAAGGAGTCAACCTTTGCCGGAAACGGCAACTTTACAAAAAAACACCGAGCATAGAAGCTTGGTGGAAAGTGGTGATATTAAAGCACGAAATTGATTTAAAGTCAAATATGGCAGCGGATTTGGGCGGTATGGAACCTATAAAATCCTATTGATCTTTCCTTCTTCAGCCATATACTCAACCCACCATGAGTATCCAATTATCATCATTAACCGCTATACAACTACGCCGCGCGGCTGGCCTTAAAGAGCAGATCGACGCGTTGAACAAGGAACTGGCCTCGATTCTTGGCGCTCCGGCTTCGGTTTCTGCCAAGGCACCGAAAAAAGGCAAAATGAGCGCAGCCGGACGGGCCAGGATTGCGGCGGCTCAAAAAGCAAGGTGGGCAAAGGTTAAAAGAGCAAAGCCTGTTGCCAAAGCACCGGCAAAAAAGAGGAAGATGAGCGCAGCGGCCAAGGCCAAAATCTCGGCGGCAGCGAAGGCTCGGTGGGCCAAAGCCAAGGCAGCGGGAAAGAAATCGCTGTAATCCGTTTGGATTCAAATTAGAAGTGCAGTCCTGCTTTTGGCGGGACTGCATTTTTTGTGTAGGTGACTTGCCGAATCAGGCAAGTCTCTCATCCTTTTTTCATCGCCTATCGCACCCGTAATGGTTCCATCTGGTGCGACATCTCGATTCTGCGCATCATGGAAGAATCCAGCGCCAAAGGCGTCTCTGTATTCAACACCATGCGCCAGACCGGAAACTGGCGCACCGAACCCAAGCCGGAAAGTGAATGGGGCAAGGTCGAAACTGGAAGCCGAGGTTGATTTCATGAAGGTCAACAAGCTGTCCGCCGATGACGTGCTCCATGAGGCCAATTCCCTTCACGAACGCTGGCCGTCCCTGCCGACCGAGGACAAGCGGAAGATCGTCATCGGCAACGGCGAAATTGACATAACCTTCTCGCATCTGCCTTCTTCTGAAGAAGCGTGCATAAGCCAACAACGCTTAGGGCCGGGGTGAGGTGTCGTAACCGCAAAGAACGGGTATGTGGATAGACAAGTTTTTTTTTCATTAAAAGTGTTTTTTCTTTTCTGCTTCAGCCAGCTGGCGCGAATTTTTTATTGGGGTCCAGCACATAAACCCGCCCTGTTGTCAGCAAGTTGAAGGTTTCCTTTCGCAAGGTCGGACGGGTTTTGCCCAGTTGCTTGAGTCCTTTAGGGCCAACGCTGGTGATGATTTTCCCGACTTTTAGCGCCAGCCGGTCGTCGATTTCTTCCAGCGGGGTCCAACGCCCCATCAGCAGATACCAGATGGCCACCGTCAGTTTGCGCGCGACCGCCCCCGCCGCCAGATTGACGGAGCCTTTGCGGGCCAGCAGCTTTTTTGCCCCACTTGGCCAGCGGATGGTGGGAATGCAAAATGGCCTGGGCCGATTCGATTAACAAACCGCGCAGGTCTTTGCGGCCGTGGCCGGCAATGCCGCCGGACCCTTGTCCCTGGCCACTGTGGTCGAACGCCGGATTGAGGCCGATGTATTTGACCAGTTTGCGCGGCTCGGCAAAGCGGTGGATATCGCCGATGAGTGCGCCCAAGGCAAAGGCCACCATTTCCCGGACGCCGCAGAGCCGGACGATGGACAGGAGCTGCGGGTCGGCGAGCACTTCCTGGGCAATCAGGCTGCGCCAGTGGGCGCGTTGTTCGTCCGCATGGCGCAGTTCCAGGAGCATCCCTTCGATGACCTGCCATTGACGGGGCGACCAGTCTTTGAGTGAGCGGAGTTGTCCTGGCGCTGCGGTCCCCTTGGCCAGTGGGATTCCCTTTGGCAGACGCACTCCGTTATCGCTCAGGTAGGACAGGAGGCGGTGGCGTAACTGGGTGGTGCGTTTGACCGCCTTCCGGTGGGCGTGGAACCAGTCACGCCGTTCCTGGGTTTTGGCATCCGGCACCCAGACGGTTTTGGCGGTGCCAGCCAGATAAGCCTTGCCGATGCGCACGGCGCTGATCTTGTCGTTGTTGGCATGAGCTTCCTTGAGCTTGCCCATTTGGCAACTCTCCAGCACCAGGGCCTTGCGCTCAATGGCGGCCAGCGTGCGCACGACTTGGAAGCTGTTGCCCGAAGCTTCCAGCACGAACAGGTCCTGCGGGGTGGTATGCTTTTTGGCCCAGTGGGTCAGTTGAGCCATCGGCACCTGGTTAAACGTCTTTTCCAGCACGGCGGCGGCGGGCGTGGGGCCTTGCAGCAGCGCGGCGGTGAAGGTATCGGGGTGGGCGTCAAAGCCAATCACCCGTCCGGCGAGGTTTACATTTGTATTTTTGTTCATGGTATTGCACGGTGAAGCAGGCGGACGGAAACGGGTCAGGCGATGACATGCACTCAGGTATGCGGGGCCGTCCCCAGGTAGGTGCTTTTCGCCGGTGCTCATTCACAGAGACGGAGAGTGACTCCAATCGTTCTTATCGAGCATCTCCCGCAAGCCGCCTGCTGGTTAGCGTCCAACAGGCCCTTAAAGGCCTGAGAATCTTGCGGCAAAACGGAATCATCGGCTGGCGTCGGCATTTGCCGATTTTAGGACGACCTGACTTTGCGTTCCCGAAAGCCCGTGTCGCCCTGTTCATTAATTGACCGCCGCATCGCGTTGTTTGCGCCGGGTGGTGGCGTCGGATTGCTGGCTGCCGGGGTTCGCTGCCGCCTGGGCGACATTGGCAAACGTGAAGTCTTTAGCGATGACCGCGCGCCAGCCGTCCGTGCCGAATTTGATTTGGGTCATGGGTGAATTTAAACCTTCAAATCCGCCAGCGCCGGGTCGTGGGCGTTGACGATTTTCCGCATTTTGGCGACGGCGGCTTTGAGGTTGTACGCGCCAAACA